>JGI25914J50564_10000021_pt1 | contig 47075 bp, 43 predicted proteins | sample LauGreSuBDMM15SN_2_FD_50564 | JGI IMG/M metagenome (IMG submission 50564) | reverse complement strand
TGAAAAAAATAGCATTTCTTTTTTTAATTTATGACAAAATAAATTTAGAAGAATTATGGTATAAATTTTTCAATAAAGTAGACAAAAATAAATATACAATTTATATACACTATAAAATGAATAATCCATTAAAACATTTTGAAGAATATAAATTAAAAAATTGTATTGAAACAAAATATGCAGACATATCATTAGTGTGTGCACAAAATATTTTATTAAAAGAAGCTTTAAAAGATGATAATAACAAACACTTCATATTTTTATCTAATTCGTGCGTTCCATTTAAAAATTTTGATTTCATTTACAATAAATTATCGATAGATAACTCCTATTTTAATATAATGCCTCAAAGTCAATGTTTCCCTAGGTGTGATTATTTATTAAATTATATAGAAAAAAAAAATATACAAAAATCATCACAATGGTGTATTTTAAATAGAAAACATAGCAATATTATGATAGAGGATGATTATATAAATTTATACAAAAATATATATGCTCCTGATGAAAATTGTTATATAACAAATATATTTATACATAATTTACAAGAAGAAATAATTACAACAGATAATTTAGCAGATAAAGCAACTACATTTACAAATTGGGCAGATATGGATTATAAATTTGCATCAGATAAAGGTTTAAAAAATTATACCTTTATATCAGATGAAGAAATAAACCATCTATTAAATAGTAATTGTTTATTTGGTAGAAAATTTAGTAGAGAATGTATCGGTTGTTTTAGTAAATTATTTTATATAAAAAAAATTAATTCATAATTGGTTGATATAAATTAAATCATTTCGAGAAATTAATAGTCATACATATAAACTTAAAAACAAAGGTTTATTATTTATTAGTCATAATAATGAATATAGTTAAAAAAATTGATCAATATGATGATAACAACATATTTTTCTGTGAACCAATCAAAAATAACATAATGAATGAAGGAAATTTTATTAGAATATTATATTCTAATAGTTACTTTGTATTAAATGGAATTTATCTATTAATTACACTTACCGATATTATTTCCGAAAAATATTATAATAAATATAAATGCATTTTTAATATATCACAACATAAAGAATACATTGACAGTTTAAAAATAATCGAAGAAAATCTATTAAAAAAAGTTGATATAACGGGCAAAATACCACAATTTAAAATATATGAACAAATCAAAAATGGTAATATCAAATTATTTAATGATATTGGAAATAAAACTACTTGCTCATTTATATTAAAAATATCAGGAATATGGGAAACTCAGACTAATTTTGGGTTAACATATAAATTTATTAAAATTAATTAATTTTACTCACTGTAAATCCATCTGTTGTAAAGTATGTTAAAACAGTAAATAATATTAATGAACATAAACAAGTTAAAATACCAAATAAATAAATTAAACTTGAAGATGATGGTGATATTTTGCCTGTAATTTGAAATTTATCACTTGCAATATTAGTATAGACTATATATATTTGTATTAAAAATAACATTATTGCAATATTACTGAAGGTATAATAATTGTTTGAAACGTGACCAGATACTATTATATCCTGATATCGTATTATTAAGTATAAAATTAATCCTATTACACCTAACATTAATAAAAATGGACCACTAGAACTTAATATAGATAATATTACATTTAATGTTGAAGCATCCGTTTTTACTTTTATCACATTATTAAATAAAATTAAGAGAATCATCATAACAGCCAAAATTAATACAGAATAACCCGATAATAGAGCACCTAAAGAAACTGTACCTGTAGAATAAAAACTTATTATAAATGCTACAACACTCGCCATAATTAATGCTTTATAAACACTTGCATACCAATTTTTCATTTATATTATTATATGATAATATTTTTATACATCAGAATTGTTTTCTTTACTCAATTTTTGTTTTAACTCATCTAATTCATCTTGCATCTTTTGCATTTTGTACAACATAATTGGAATAAACTCTATATAATTTATTGATTTATAACCTGTATTATCTGATACTAGTGCTGGAAATATTTTTTCTACATCTTGAGCAATAAATCCATAATGGAGCTGATTATTCGTATCATTATTATATGAAAAAGTCACTGGTTTTAAATTTTTTATGTTTTCAATTTCAAATTCAAATAACTCGTGTATATTATTTTTTAATTTTTCGTCTGAAGGATTAAAAATAGAACCTGCAACTATTAAATCCTTAGGTATGTATATAGTTTTACTTTGGTCCGAAGTAGTTATATATGTTAAATTACTATTCAATAATCTTTTATATACCCATGTTACTTGATTTGTAATAGATGTTACAAATTGTTTTATACCCTGTGAATTATCAGGCTGTCTACCACTATAATTAGTTACTGTTGAAAATAAATTTGATGACATATATATATTTACATTAGTTATTTTTTATATTAGTATTTAAATAATTACACTTTTACAGATAATATATTTTATATTATTTTATTAATTATTATATAAATATATTATTATGTTATATTTATATAAATGGCTAATTTTGAATTTCCAAATAATACGTCTAAAGTGTATAATGTCAACACTAGTCACCCTTTAATACAAAATGAACAACAATATATATCATATAAAAAATATGTATCTATTCACTCGGAAGATAGAGATATCATTAAATATCCTTCATCTAGTTCTTTTGAAATTGAATTACCAGAAGATATAACAAATGTTTCTACTATTCGATTAACCAATTGGACATTTCCTTCTAACTATGATACATTTTCATTTTCTAACTCAAATATTACTATGACGTTTAAAGTTAATCCTTTTAATCCTTCATCCCAAGGATATTCTGAACCACTTTATGATGAAATTTTTAAATGTTTATTTTTAAATCAAGACAACAATTTTGTTATTAAAATAGAATCCGGGTTTTATAATCCTATACAAATGACAACTGAATTAACTAACAAATTCAATTATGCTGTAACTAACAAAATTATAAGTTATTTTACAGATACTACTGGAACCAATTATAATCCCATTACTTTTCCTACCTTATTAGACGAATTTAATCTTAAAGGCGGTTATCGTAATTTTATTATTGTATATAATACTGTCAGTCAAAAAATATGGTTTGGTAATACAACTGATCAATTTAAATTAACAAATTCAACACAACAAAGTGTAAATACATTAGTGGACAATTTATACTGCGGTTCTAAACAACAAATACCAAATTTTTCTAATTGGGGATTACCTGGAAATTTAGGACTAACTAGATGTGATACTAATTCAATTAGTGGAACTCAAATTAATGAAAGTAATTTGGCAAATAAACTTCTTGATTATGTTTCTTATAATAGTATAATTACTCCACGCTTCTTTTATGGTGATGTATTTCCAGGTGATGATGGTTATTGGTTATTGCCAAATTCATTACTTCCAGGTTCTGAAGTACATTGGGTAGAATCAACATATAAAATAAATTTTATGGGTACATCTTATTTTTATCTTGAAATTGATGGATTAAATTGTATTGATGAAACATCTCCATATAATTTAAGTGAATTCACCATTACTACAAATGAAACAAATGGTATTGTAAATTCATCATTTGCGAAAATAGCTGTTCCTACAACTCCTATATCACAATGGTTTGACCGCGAGCAATTACCATATAAATTATTCTTCCCTCCTGCTGACCGCATACGTCGACTCAAAATTAAGTTAAGATATCACAACCAACAACTGGTTGATTTTGGAACATTTGATTATTCTTTACTATTCGAATTTGATATACTTAATCCTCAAGCATCACGTAAATGGAGTAATGCACAAGGAGGCGGCAATATTATTTTTAAATAAAACAAAGATAAAAGAAAGATAAAATAATTATATATTATTATATTTGATATTTATCATTTATCCAAGACTTTAAAATAATCATATCACATATTTTATAGTCTTTATTCTCTTCATTCGTAAAAGCCTTTATATCATAAAATTTTGGTTTTTTCATTTTAACCGTTTTATAAAATAAATAATCACCTTTGGGGCCTCTTCTTATTGTCATATCCTTTGAAATTTCTCTCACAATATTACTTCCTTCATCCAAATACTTTATAATATCCTCAAATCTTATATTTTCTATAGGTCTATTACCTAACTCTTTTATTGTTCTTATATTTCCATTACAACTTATATAGATACCATACTTACCCTTCTTTAAAATTACATCATTACCTTTGTACTGACCCATAATATACTGACTGTTTCCTGTTTTATTTGTATCAACTATTTCTTCCACTTTATATTCACCATTTTCTAATTTTTTCAAATCAATATCTTTTTTAATCGATTTAAATTGTATCTCTTCTTTACCATCTATATCTTGACAACATTTTATTACTGGTCCATACTTACCAATCATAAATGTATTGGAATCATCTATTTTAAATTCTATTTTTGTTTCATCTTTTAAATTGTCTATTAATTCATCTACTTGATTGTTACATTGCCTACATAATTCATACCAAATTGTATTTCCGTTGGATATATTATCAAGTTCGTCCTCCATTCTTTTTGTATATTCGTAATTAAATAAATCAGAAAAAAACTTGTTCAAAAATTCCATTACTATTATACCTAATGGCTGAATCAACAATTTACCTTTTTCATTACCAAATTCTCTCTTTGTGTCTATTAAAAATATGTCATCATCTTCTAATTCATAGTCATTACAATCGATTACCGATCCCTTTACATCTTCTTTTTTAACATATCCTCTTTCTTGAATCTTATCAACGAGAGAAGCAAAAGTAGATGGACGACCTATTCCCTTCTCTTCCAATAATTGTACTAATCTTGCCTCTGTATAATGATGTTTTAAACCTTTAATAGTAACCCTTGAATATATTTTTTTATATGGTATTGTATCATTTTGTTTAATGGTCTGAAAAAAATAAAATTCTTTATTTTCATTTGAATACTTTTTTGATACAATTTTCCAACCTGGGAAGTCAATTAATTCACTCGAATAAGTAAATTTTGTACTATTATAAGCAGATATATTTGCTGTTACTGAATAAAAAGATGCGGAGGTCATACAACTTTCTAATGTATTTTCCCAAATGAGTTTATACATCTTTTTCTCTTTAGATTCCATTGTTTCAGGTAGATCAAAGAGAGAAATATTAGTTGGACGTATAGCCTCGTGAGCTTCTTGAGGTTCCGGATTATTTGCCTTTTTTATTTTATATTTGATTTCTTCTTTTATTCCAGTAGACATCCTTTCAATATTTTCACTAATATATTTATCTCCGTCAGCATAAGTACCACGGATGTAATTTTTCACATTTTCAATAAACTCGCCACTATATGTCTTCGAATCAGTACGCATATATGTTATATATCCACCTTCATAGAGATTTTGACATATTCGCATTGTTTCCTTCGGTGAATAATGTAATTCATTACTTGCAGTTTGTTGTAAAGTAGATGTAGTAAATGGCTGTGGAGGTTTTTTGTATATTTTGGTCGGTTGACTACAAGTATAAATATGGGAAAAAACACTACTTCCTTCTAAAAAACCTTTCATTTCACCTTCTGATTCAAATTGTTTATTTAACTCAAACGGTATGTTAGCACTTGTAAAATAACCAGTAGTATTATATACCTTTTTTTCATTAGCTTTTTTTATTTCTTGGTCATTTTCATATATCAATTTCAGCGCAGGTGTTTGACAACGTCCTGCCGAAAGAGCACTTTCTTTCCCTTTTGGAGAAGAAATAAACTTCCATAACATAGGTGAAACTTTAAAACCTACTAGCAGATCTAATATCTGACGAGCCTCTTGAGCATTTACGATGTCCATATTTATTGTTCTTGGTGATTTAATTGCTTTTTTTAATGCATTTTCTGTGATTTCAGTAAACGTAATACGCTTTGTTTTGTTAATATCTAAATTAAAAATTTGCGCTATACAATAGCAAATCTTTTCTCCTTCTCTATCCGCATCACACGCAAGAATTACTTCATCTGCCTTTTTAATTTCCCTTTTAATATTTTGTAATTGTTTTTTTTTAATTGCATTATCAATAATTGTATAGCTTGGTGTAAAATTATTTTCAATGTCAATACTATTTAAACCATTAAGTTCACGTAAATGACCATAAGAAGCAACACATTTATAACCAGGACCTAAATATTCTTCAATTTTTTTACATTTTGCAGGAGATTCTACTATTAATAGAGTGGTTGTAGTTGAATATTTTTTTGGCATAATTACATAAATATATAAATATACATTTATGTTATTTTTCTTATTCAATTATGGTATCATAAATTAAATTATCTTGAGGATTAAATAAAATATATTCTTGAATATTCATTTTATATACTATTAAATCAGGAAACCAAAAGCTTGTATCGTTTTTTTGATATACACCGTTAATTTTATATTTTGAATTATTTGATATTTTACATAGATTCATTATTGCGTGTTTATCAAATTCATAAAAACTCAATCTATTCGATAATTCCTTTTTACCAAATAATGAGCTAACCTTATAATAATAAATTTTTATCTTTATTTTTTTTAAAATACTATCTCCTTGTCTCGTTTTTAAATCTATTATTTTATTTTCTAATAAATATTTTATCAATTTCATAAAATGATATTGTTCTGTAACTGTTAAATAACCAAAACAAAAATTAAATTCATACAATGCTCTTTCATTCTGTGTCATTTCTAAATAAGGATGAGTGTATTTTATATTTTTAATGTGGTTATTCGATATTTTAATAGTAGGCTCTAATGTTTGCTTTGTATTTTTAAATATATACTCAACAAAAGATTTATTTTTTATATCAGTTTTTAATAAATTAGTAGGAGTTTTTACATTCCATCTATAAATATGAGTATCTTTTGTTCTATAAATTTTTGCCACTTCTAAATCTCCAAACCAACTAGAATTTTGCATTAAACATTTATCGTTATATTTTAGTTCTTCACTTTTATTGTATTCCAAAATAGTAGCACCTTCGTATTGTTTAGACGCATATAATGGATATCCTTTTGGTAATATTTTTAATGAAGGTTTTAGTTTTGTTAAAGAAAATTTTCGTGTTTTATTGTTGCGGATCTTATTTTTATTTCGTTGTGTTCTCATATTTGTATTTGTATTTACATTAGAAAAAATAATACAAATGTTTGTATATGTTTAATCTATTCAATTTTGTAAATTATTTGCTTTTTTAAACTGTTTCCACGACATTTGTACTATCGCCTTTTTTGGTTCGTTTATAACTTGATTATCATATATTTCGTTTATTTTATCAGCCTTCTTAATAGCACTATCAACATATAATTCTTTTAATAGTGTACCAACTAAAAATGACCCTTCGTGTTGGTCTAATTCACCGTTTTCAATTCTTCTTAAAACATCTAAAAATTTATTTAAAATAGTAATATCTATTTCATCCTTTTTAACTTTATTAAAAATATCAGTATAATAAGTAAATAAAAAATTACATTCATTTACACATTCTTCTGTAATTTTTTCATCATCACCTCTATATTTAGCTTTAATCATAATCATATTATTAATTTCATTTCTTAAAACTTGACTATGTTTTAAATTACGTATTAATTCCGTCTGGTCTTCAACATTATTAACCTTAATCATATTTTGAAGCTGAAGTCGCTGATTATCATCCATATTTATTATAAGTAATAACATACTTATTTTTTTAAATTTTAACTAATTAAAATATATTTATCTATATATATATGTCAAGTACTACAAATACAACAGTACCTGGGATGCTTTATCCTACACAAAAAGGAATGCTTTCTGGTAATCCTAGAGATTCCGCTATGCAACAAATGACTAATACAAATATTAAACAAGCCTCATTAGCTAATGCAGTTGGAGGCAAAAGAAGGACTAAAAAAGGTGGTGATGGGATTGCAATACCACAATATCAAATGCAATATACTCCTCAAGGAGGTCCAGGTACAGCTCCTAATTCACAAATCCAACAAAATTTACAAACTAGTACACAAGGTGCTGCCAATAGTGTTTACGATAGTAACGCAACCAAAATGGGCGGAGGTAGTAGAACCCGAAATTGTAAAAGAGGTGGAAACCCAAATTGGGATTGGGGATGCTATAGTGGCGGAACTAAAAGTAAAAAAAACAAAAAAACCAAACGAACAAAGAGAAATAAAAAATCTAGAAAAAATAATAGACGTTAAAATCTACAATACATCTACTATATTATTTATTTCTTCATCCTTTGCGTCAATATACCTATTTATTACAGCAAAACCCATCTTGTTCATCTTATTTATTAAAGAATTATATATTATGTTTAATTTTACAATAAATTGTAATTTTTTGGGAGTTTCGTGTTTGATAGGATATAATTCTTTTATGTCAGGTATTTCCATTATTTTATTGAACAAAGATATATTGTTCCAGAATAATTCATATTTTATGCAATATATATCATAATTTCTCTCTTTATTCATTGTATAATTATCAAAAAATTCTTCCATTTTATATAAATCTCTACCTGACTTCAGTACATCATATATATTAATATCACCATTGTTATCACATTTGATGTTTTGTAAATGTGTAATGTTTGGTCCATATTTTTGAGCATACCTACTAAAAATCACAGGAATTGGATGTCTATATATAAAAATTACCTTGTAGTTTTTTAATTTTTCCTCTGGAATTTCTATTGAATTAAACCATTCACTATAAACTTCCTCATTAGTATTTTGTTTTCCAATATAAGTTAATTTATTTGGAGGATATCTATCGTGTATATGATATACGTTACCAAATTGAGATAAATATTGAAATATTAATGTTGATCCACAACCTCCACTACTACATATATAGAAATTTTTGTTTTTATCAAACGTATCTGAAATTATAGATTTTGTACCTAATAGATTTTTTGTATTATTAGTAAAATTAAGTGAAAATCTACTCATTAATATTATATATATTTTTTTATATATAATATAAACTTAAAGTAAAAAAAATTATTAATTATATATTAATAATATAAGTTATGCCTTCAGGGAAAGATTGGGTTAATTTCTGTTATGTAAATTTAGCTTTTGCTTTATATATAGCAGGGGTATTTTATTATAGTCAAGTGGCACAAATAAAAGCTAATTGGCCGTTATATCGTTGTAATCCAATATATATGCCTCTAGCAGATAATATTCAAACAAATTTTGTATATTGTATTCAAAGTATGCAAGTAAATTTTATGGGATATTTATTAGAACCTTTAACATTTATTACTAACTCTGTTAGTTCCATACTAAGCAGCTTCTTAACTGAAATAAATATGGTGAGAGCTATGTTTGATAAAATAAGAACATTCGTATCTTCTATCATACAATCAGTATTTGGTGTATTTTTAAATTTAGTTATTGAATTTCAAAAAGTTACTATTGGAATTATTGACTTAATCGGAAAAACTATTGGTATAATGACTACACTTATGTACGTAATTGATGGTAGTATGAAAACTATGAATAGTGCGTGGAATGGACCTTCTGGGCAATTAGTAAGAGCATTAGGTAATTGTTTTTGTCCAAATACATTAATGAAGTTAAAAAATGGTGAATATAAAAAAATGAAAGATATAGATTTAGGAGATGTTTTAGAAAATGGTTCTATAGTTCAATCTGTTATGAAAATTGATAATAAAAAGGAACATATACCTTTTTATGTTATAGATAATGCATGTACTAATGGAGAAAAAATATATGTAACTGGTTCACATTTAGTTTTCGATAAAAATCAAAATAAATTCATTAAAGTTGAAAATTATTCCAAATCTCATAAAACTGATATTATTCCAGAATGGTTTAGTTGTTTAATTACAAATGACCACAAAATGCAAATTGGCACAGAAATATTCTGGGATTGGGAAGACCATTTTGTAAAAATGCCATATCTAAATTGTAGTTTACAATAGTTATAGTTATAATGTAATTTTTCTATACTTTTTTTAAAAGTATATTTATATGGAATTAGGTGAAAGACTAGAAAATATAATAAAAAAGTATGACCAATCTACATATTTTGACCAATATGGAGGTTCAGTATTAATATTCATAATTATTACCATAATTTTATTTGTCCTTGTATCTTATTGTTTTGCTAAAATAAATGCGCAACCTATTATAGATGATTGGATTAATCAACGTTGTAAACCGAATATAATACCATTTGCTGGATTTATCACACATCCTGATAATACAACTGCATTCGATTATACATATGAAAATTTTACTTATTGTACTCAATCCATTATGTCAAGTATAACAGGATTAATGGTTGAACCTATAACATTTGTAATTAAAATGATTAATGATGTGGTTGACGCAGTTAAAACAGCTATAAATGATATTAGAGCTATGATTGATAAAATTAGAACCTTTTTTCAAACTATGTCTGAAGAATTAATGGGAAGAGTTATGAATATGATGATACCTTTACAAACAATAATTATAAGTTTTAGAGATTTCATTGGCAAACTTCAGGGTTCAATGACTACTGGACTATTTACTTTACTCGGAGGGTACTACGCGTTAAAATCCCTAATGGGAGCAATTGCACAATTTATTATAACTATATTAATTACACTTGCTGCAATAATTATTATATTATGGATTATACCTTTCACTTGGGGAATGGCGTCATCTATGACAGCTATTTTTATTGCAATTGCTATACCAATGGCGCTTATTCTTACATTTATGCTAGATGTGTTACAAGTACAACCAGACCTTTCCATTCCTAGTCTAGAATGTTTCGATGAAGACACACTTTTACCTCTTAATGATGGGACACATAAAAGAATAAGTCAAATTGAAATTGGCGATATTTTAATTAATAATAATGATGTAACTTCTATAATTAAAGTTAATGCTAATAGTTCAACTATGTATAACCTTAATAACATTATAGTATCACATTCACATCTGGTTAACTATAAAGAAAAATGGGTTCGTGTTGAAGACCATCCAGATGCAATTATATGTCAAAACTATAATAAAACTGAATTATATTGTTTAAACACAAAACAAAAAATAATCAAAATAGATAATTTAATTTTTACCGATTGGAATGAAATTAATAATAATTTGGTTGAAATTAAAAATAATTTAAATAATTGTTTAGATTTTAATGATATTAAAAATATTAAAAATATAGAAGATGTAAATAAATATTTAGATGGAGGTTTTAATGAAAATACACAAATGATATTAATTAATGGAACAATTAAAAAAATGAAAGAAATAGAAATTGGTAATATATTAGAATGTGGATCAATTGTTAGAGGTATAGTCATAATTAATGGAGATAAACTTATGAATCATTATAAATATATATTTAATAATAAAATAATTGAAGGAGGACCAAATTTAACAATATGTGATAAGAAAATTATTAACTACACAACTTTAAATTTAGATAAAACAAATAAAGAAATTAAAAATGAAAAAGCAAGCAAATTATATCATTTATTAACTGATACTAAAACTTTTTATGTAGAAAAAATCAAATTTTATGATTATAATGCTTCCGTTGACATATTTTTAGACAAATATAAAGGAAAATTATTATCTATGAAATATGTATAATATGGATATCTCAATATTAGGATATAAGTTAAATGTCGAGATTTTAATTTTAATAGGTGTAGTATATTTAATATTAGTTGGTCACACAGTTTGTGGTTGTTCTAATGTGCGTGGTGTTGTAGAAGGATTAGAAAATATAGCATCTGGTAAGAAAGTAACAGCAACATCAACATCTGCTGCATCTACTCCAAATCCTACCAATGCGTTACTAGGTACTCAAGTCAGTAGCGGTGTTGCACCTACTATGACTAACACAAAAGAAGGATTCACCGGTAGTAATACTAATTATGGTTTATCTGCTCCATACAATTTAGCTATAGATAAAAGTGTAAACACTTCTTCTTGGTTTACACCAAATTTAACTATTACTCCAGGTAAACCATTAAGTCAAGGAGTTAATAATATTTTAAATAGACCACAACAACCAATACCTTTACCACAAGGAGAATTATTAATGTTCGCAAATACTCCTTTTAAGCCTGAATGTTGTCCAAATACATATTCCACTGGGTCAGGATGTGCGTGTATGACGGTTGGTCAATATAATTACTTAATTAACCGAGGTGGTAACAATGTTCCATATTCAGAATATTAAGTCAATACATAATTTTTAGATATTTATATTTATATTTATATTTATATATATTAATATGAATAATAAAACACAAAAAAAAATAGTGAATAATAAAAGGGACAAAAAAATACTTAATACCAATAATAAAACGCAAAAAAAAATGAGTATATGTAATATAGGGCTTAAACCGTTTGAAATTGAATTTAGTAAAAAAAGAGGCAGTAAGTTTTTAAAAAAATCAGAAAAAACAAAAAAAAAAGATTTCGTAAAACAATTATTAAGTCAATTTGCACCTAACAGCATTAAACCAGTAAACGATTTTTATGACTATATAAATTATCAATGGTTGAAGGATATTACTATCGAAGAAAAACAAAAATATATAGTACAAATTGATGATTTTAGATTAGTACAAGATAAAGTATACCAAGAATTAAATGTAATTATTTTAGATTATATTAAAAGTCATGATAATAGATTATCTAAAAATTTAAAGAACTTATACACGTCCGTTATTAAAATGAATCCAAAATCATATTCTCGAAAACTTGGAAAACAAATGGAGAACACAATTAATGATTTTGTTAGTAAAAATAACCCGTGGGCATTATTAGCTTATATTAATAGTGATGAAATGATAGCAACCGGAGCGCCATTTGTATGGTATCAAAATCCAGATGATATGAACCCTAAACAATTTTGTTCTTATATCAACCCACATACTTTTACTATACTAGATATAAATGTATATTATGATGATGGGACAAATGTTAAATATAAGGAAAATTACAGAAAAGAATTTTTTAGATATTGCAAAAAGTTATTTAATACCGTACTTGGGCCAAATGATTATAATCCGGAAGATGTGTATAATGTAGAAGTAGAAATATTTAATTCGTTAGGATGTGTTAAAGTAACTGAACAAGAAGAAAACAGATATAATAAAGTTGCTGCAGATGAAGCATTAACAAAATATGGTTTTGATTGGAAAGAGTTTACAGATCATATGGGTTATAAGAAAACACCTCCATTTTTTGTTACATCAAGTTTAAATTATTTAAAATGTGGTTCTGAATTATTAGTTAAAAACTGGAATTCGACACGATGGAAAACATATTGGGTTTTTCTTTTAATCAAAAGAATTGCTAGGTTTACTAAAGATTGGGAAAGTATTACATATGATTTTTACGGTGATTACGAGAGAGGACAAACGAAAATAAATAGGAGTGATGCTGTAAGTGCTTCATTATATATGTCTATTGCATTTAATACATTTTTAACGAATGAATATGTTAAAAAATATGAAAGACCCGAATCAATAGAATTTGTTAAAATTTTATGTAATGATCTGAAAATAGTTTTTAGACGTATTTTATCTAATAATAGTTGGTTAACACCTAAAACAAAAAAATACGCACTAGAAAAACTGTCACATTTCAAGTTTATAATAGGTAAACCAGAACATTTGAGTCCTGACCCAGATTTAAATTATTCAACTATTTTGTATGATAATATGGTAAAGATTATGTTATGGCGAAATAAATTATTTATCGATTTAGAAGGTAAACCTGTCATAGATATACCTATGATGGACTGGACTCAATACCCAGTTAAAATGGTGGGTACGCAAGCATATATAGTAAATGCCTCATATACACCATCAAAAAATGCAATTTATATTAATTTAGGTTATATACAAAAACCATTTGTAGATTTAGATGAACGAGGTATTGAATATAATTTAGCACATCTTGGTTTTACTATTGGTCACGAAATGTCTCACGGTTTTGATGATATGGGTAGTAAATACGGATGGGATGGTAAATTAAATGATTGGTGGAATGCTGAAGATAAAAAGAAATATAAGGCTATCCAAGATGATGTAATAAAACAATATGAATTATTTGCAGCAAGAGATGGTATAAAATTTGATGCATCTATTGGTATTGGTGAAGATCTAGCTGACATATCAGGGTTTGCCATTTGTAATGAATATTTAAGAGACTTTCAAGAAAAAAATCAAGATTTAATACCTATAAAAGATCTATCTTTCAAAGTATTTAATGTTTATTATGCATTACAACAAAGACAAAAAGTTAGTAAAAAAGCATTAGCAGCACAATTAAAAACAAACCCACATCCTTTAGATAAATATAGGTGCAATGTACCTTTATCTCGTTCTGAGATATTTAGAGGACTTTACGATGTTAAAAAAGGGGATGGTATGTGGTGGCACAATACAAATACTGTATGGTAGATTAACAAACACGATCGGTATTTTCATTTTCTCTCTTTTATCAAAATAAAAGTAAAAATCTAAGAATCTTTTTCAACTATAACTTGCTTGGAAATATTACTAATGATCTTATTTTCTTTTTCTATATAATTTTCTCCCTTTCCACCCATAGATTCAACTACAATAGTATTATATTTGTCGGATACTTTTGATTCACTCTTGTTACAATCTGGATTTATTTTCTGAAATTGTGGTATTAAACGCATATTTTTATCCGAAATTTTCTTAATTGCAGTGCGAACTTTTTTATTTTGTTCGTCCTCTTTCTGCCAGAAATCCTCATCTTTTACATATAATACTTCTCTTTTTTTATCGGTACAATGAATAGGTCTTTGTGTAACATCCAAACCTTTAAGATTTTTAATAATGATATTAGAAATACCTTCTACATAACCAAGTTCTCCAACTTTTTCTAAATCGGATAATTGTATCTGAATAGATTCAACAAATTCCATAATATTCATAGCATCTTTACACGTTTCGTTCAAAAAGAATTGCAAATTAAAAGATTTATTATGCGAATTAATAGTATTATTTGTATTATTTGTATTATTTGTAATCGAATCCTTTTTAACAATTTCTAGAATTAAATTCTTTAGTTCAGTATGCTCGTGAATTAAATAATCAATTAATTTGTCTTTATCAGCTGGTTGAGGTTCTTCATCCAGTTTATTAAGGTCTTGATCCCCGTTATTACATTTTTTTTTATGTCTCCATAATCCAGAGTTATCCTTATATTGTTTATTACAAATTGGACACATAAATTTATTTTTTTGCGATTTTTCAGACTTTGCGATTGCCGATATTGCTAAATCATTGCCAAAATGTTTTATGGTATTATTATGTTTATCGAAATCATATTTGTTATACGTGAAATAGTCACATTTTTTACAAAAATATTTCTTGCGATTTTTTGGCGATTTTGCGATTGCTAACATTGCTTAAATATTGACAACACAATAATTTTAAATACTTTGCAAAATAAAGATTAAAATTTTATCGTAACAAATTTTAAATTATTTTTTTTGTCGTCAGACGCTAATTTTTCAGTATGGTAACAAAAACCAGATATTTATTTTTTTTGGGGAAAATATTTGGACTTTTCGAAAATGGACATTTATAAATGTCCAAAAATGAAAACCTCGTAGACTTTTGGGAAAAAAATAAAATATGTCGACTTTCTTTTCTTTAAGTTCAAAATAATATAATATATTTATAATTAAAAAATATATTATATTTTCTCATTCAAAATCTTCAACAAAAAACGTTTCCCAAACACTTCTTTTATCATAACAACAAATTTCACATTTATTTATATCAAAAAATAATCCGGCTGTTTTATCTATAATAAAATTAAAATGAAAATAAAAACAAGCATATTTCAAAGCAATTTTATTTATTATTTTATTTTTGTTACTTATAACTAGTTTTATAATATTATATCTTGGGTCTTTTTTATCTATTATATTTATATATTTTCCTTTTCTATATTTTATTCTTCCATCATATTCTAATATTATATTTACTACCTCTTTTGGTAAATATGGTTCAATTATCATTATATAATATTTATATAATAATTAAAACGGGTCTTTTAAATGAGAACAAAAGTAAATAATATCTAAAGTGTATGCTCACATAATGTACAATATGTTATGCGTTGTGATAGTTCTGGTGTTATATCTATTTCATCATCTATATAATTATGTTGACACTCTTTGTATATAATTGAATTTATATACAAAATACTATTGGTTAATTCTTTACATTTTTCTTCATAATACTGTATTTCTTTTGTTAAATCATTATTTAATTTATTTTGTATATTAGCAGATTTTATTTCATTATATGTGTAGATAATTTCATTTATATTATTTAAAATATTTTGATATTTTTTTTTTAAAAATAGAGTACAATGCATTGAGAAATTATATATATAATGGTACAATTATTTTAAATAGTTTACAAATACATACTACGCCACGTTGCTAGATTATCAGTGTCTTTTTTAATTAACTTATCTACAATATCCTTTGTCACAGTAAATGGGAATTCAACCGCTAATGACATATCTTCTTTAAATAAATTAGAACCAGGCTTCATTAATCTATATAAATTTAATTTTGTAAATATAATTTCTAAACAGCGTTTTAAATTTCTAACCCCATCTTCTTTATCACAATGTGTTTCAACTATATAAGAAATGGTAGAATCTGGTATAATAATATCTTCATTTTCAAATTTAACTTGTTCACGAATTCTAGGTAATAGATAATTATTGGTAATCATTGTTTTGTCTTTTCCACTATACCCTTTCGTTTTAATTCTGTACATTCTATCTTTTAAGATAGAGTTAACTTTGCTTTCATCATTATAACTAAATATAAATAGACACTTACTTAAATCAAAATCAATTTCTGCAAAATATTTGTCGTGAAATTGGGAATTTTGAGAGGTATCTGTCAAATGTGTCAATATTCCAGCAATTTCCTCACCTCGAGGAGTATCACTAATCTTATCAAGTTCGTCAAAATAAATAACTGGATTCATACATTTACTATCAATCAATATTTGTACAATTTTACCCCAGGTACTACCTTCATATGTATAACCGTGACCTTCTAGAAAACTACTATCTGTAGCTCCACCTAAGGCAATAAAAGCAAACGGTCTATTTAGAATTTTACTAATACCTTCTTTTACTAAACTGGTTTTTCCAGTACCTGGAGGTCCGTGAATGGCAATAGCTGTACCGATAGATTTCGGATTAGTTAACAATTGACCTAACATTTGCATAATTTGCATTTTTGCATCATTCAAACCATATACAGCAGAATCTAAAATATTTTGAGCATTTTCCATAAAATTGTGACATTCTTCTACACCATTATCTATAGAAATAGGTAACCCATCCACTTTTCCAAAAGGAATACGCATAAATGTGTCAACCCAATTTTTAATTTTATAAAATTCACCACTTCCAGGTTCCATATATCTTAGCGAATTTATTTTTTTCATTGCAGCAGCTTTAAACTGAACAGGAATTTCAGATTCAAGTAGAGTCATTCTATATGGTTTTTCTATTCTTGTTATTTTATTAATTTCTCTTAATTCTTTTATTATTTTTTTTTGGTCTGATACATCAAGTTTTTCATAAAAAGAGAAATCATTCATTGTATTTTTATCACGTACTATTTTTCTAAAAATTCTTAAATTTTTTGCCTTATGTTTTTTATCCTTTTTATCCTGTTTAACTGTTTGCTTTTTAATGTCATTTTCATATACATCAATACATTTTTTTATAGAATTATCATTTGGATTAATAAGTAATAACTCTTTTAGTTTAGAGAGAACTTCGTGAGATGTTTTATCTTTTGGAAGAAGATCAACTGCTAATGAATTATCATCTTCTTCATTTTTAAGTAATTTCTTACTTTTTTTCTTATCTTTTTTATCCTTCTTTTTATCTTTCTTTTTATCTTTTTCTTTTTCTTCATTGGAAGAAGCAGATGAAACAGACGCATCTTCATCCTCTGTAATATTATCAGAATTCTCAAAATCATCATAATCAGAATCATATTCATCTTCACTATCCCATTCATCTTCTTCATCGTCAACTCCACCGATTGTAAATATGATATTTAATTTATTAGAACTTTTAACTTTATTATCATTCTCTTCTTCTTCGCTATCATCATCTTCTTCATAATCAGATTCTTCTTCAGAATCTAAATCTGTTTTTTTCCCCTTATGTTTGAGTCTATCAGAACGTCTATTTTTTGTATTTTCTTCTTCGGATGAGGGAGAATCAGTTGCCCATTCTTCATCGTCATCATCCGATACAACAATTTGTTTTTTTTTAATTTTTCGATTCTTCTTTTTTTGTATCCTTTTCACTTTTTCTTCTTCTTCACTGTCTTCATTTTCACTAACTTCATCTTCTTCTTCATCCTCCCACATATGCTTTATATTTTTTTTAAGTTTATCTCCTGCCTTTATTTTTTTCTCCATATGTTTGGATGGAAATATTTTTTGTATATATTTTCTTAGTTCGTGAACATCCATTTCGTCTTTTTCACTATCACTATCGGTATTACTATCATTACTATCACTATCTGATTCTTTATTTTTCTTTTGTTTTTTTGTAATTTCCTCACGTTTTTTCATTTGCTTATTTTGTTCTTTTTTGATATTTTTTGTTTTAGTGTCACGTACCATTTGTTATATATCTTTTGGTTATAATTTTAAATTAAAATCAATTATATTTAATTTTTATAATAACTATACATATTGTAGTTCTAATAAGTTTTCAAAATACTGAAAATATATAATTAATTAATATTAAAAAATATATAAAGATAAATTAATCAATTATATTTTTTGTAATATAAAAATAAAATTGATTAATTTAAAACAATATAAATCTATTGTATTATAATATAAGAGAGATGTCCAAATACTCAAGTTCAAATAATATGTCGAATAACTGTTCAAAAGTAATTGGAATCCAATTTAGTATCTTATCACCAGAAGAAATTAGAAAGGGTTCTGTTGCTGAAATAACAAGTAGAGACACATATATAAATAATAAGCCTGTGATTGGTGGTTTATTTGACCCGCGTATGGGAGTTTTAGAACCTGGATTAATTTGCCCTACAGATGGTCTTGATTATATGCAAACTCCTGGATATGCAGGACACATAGAATTAGCCCGTCCTGTATTTTATATACAATATTTAAGTACTATTTTAAAATGTATGCGTTGTGTCTGTTTTAAATGTAGTAAACTTTTAGTTAGTAAAGAAAAATATAAACAGGCATTGAAACTACAAGGGGATGGTAGATGGAAATATGTATTTTCATTAGCAAGTAAAATTAAGCGTTGTGGTGAAGATACAGATGATGGTTGTGGTACATTACAACCAAATAAAATTAGAAAAGAAGGACTTGCAACTATATTTGCAGAATGGAAAAATGAACAATCTGAAGCAGAACCAATTATAATAAAAGTAACACCAGAAATGGTTTTAAAAATATTTAAGAGGATGTCTGATGACGATGTTTCATTTATGGGTTTTAGTCCTATCTATTCTAGACCTGACTGGATGGTTTGTCAAGTTATGTCTGTACCACCACCTGCTGTAAGACCATCTGTTAAGCACGATGCACAACAAAGGTCGGAAGATGATTTAAGTCATATTTTGGTAAATATTATAAAAACAAATAAAACATTACAAGATAAAATTCAAAACAATGCGGCTGCAAATGTTATCGACGATTGGACAACAGTATTGCAATATTATGTAGCTACACAAGTCGACAATAAGATTCCAGGTGTAGCATCTGTTGCACAACGTTCGGGTAGACCATTGAAGTCGATTAAAGATCGATTAAATGGAAAAGGTGGGCGTATGAGAGGAAATTTGATGGCAAAACGTGTGGATTATAGTGCACGTTCTGTTATTACTGCGGACCCAAATATTTCCATTCGTGAATTAGGTATACCTATGAAAATCGCGAAAAATATTACGAAACCAGTAATAGTGAATAAAATTAACAAAGCGTTTTTGACAAAATTAGTACAAAATGGACCTGATGTCTGGCCTGGAGCCAAAATTTTAGAAAAATCAAATGGAGAGTCTATTACCTTACGATATTATTTGGATAGACAATCTATTGTCTTGGAAGATGGGGATACTGTTCATCGTCATATGATGGATGGAGACCCTATTCTATTTAATCGTCAACCTACCCTTCATAGAATGAGTATGATGTGTCATATTGCTCGTATTATGAAGCGCGGAGATACGTTTAGAATGAATGTCGCCGATACAAAACCATACAATGCCGATCAAATTTAAAACCATCGAGGTTGGCAACAGGGGCGTTAAAAACGTGTTACCCCTAGTGAATAAATAAATATATAATTGAGGCAAACAACTTAAAAAATATTCAATAATATAAATAATGACTACAAAACCCGAAAATGTCACGTATAAAACTTGCTCTAAATGTGAAGAAACTAAATATTCAAATGAATTTTATAAACACGGATTAATTTGCTGTAATTGTAATAATTTGAAAAGAAGAGAAAAATATAAAAATAACGAAGAGCATAGAAAAAAGCTAATAAAATTAGCGTCTGAATTTAAACACGAAAAGGTAATAGAAAGACAAAAAATAAAAGAAGAAGAACAATTGAAAATAGGTTTAAATAATAAACAATGTAAATATTGTGATAAGATTAAACACAAAGATGATTTTCGCTATAATCGTTTAAAATGTAGAGATTGTGAAAGAGATGAACCTACAGAAAAATTTAAACGATATATAAGAACAAGAATTTACAATTGTTTAAGGAATAAAAATAAAACTAAACACTCGGTTGACTATCTTGGGTGTTCTTCTGATGAATATTTTGAATGGATTTTTAGTTATAATAATAATTGTAATTTGGAGAATCACGGTAAAGAATGGCATATTGACCATGTTATACCAATATCCAAATTTGATTTAAATAATGAAGAAGAACAACTTATTGCATTTAACTGGAGAAACACAATGCCTTTATCGTGTAAAGAAAATTTATCAAAAAATAATAAAATAATAAAATCACAGATTGAACAACATTATAAAAGACTAATAGAATATCATAAAGAAAATAAACTTGAATTGCCTCAAGTATACATTAATTTATTTGCGAAACACCTTGTTGCGGGAATCCCCTTAGAGCCTATTCTATCTAATAAATAGAAGAACCACTACTAAGTCTGTTTTGGAAACATACAGATGGCCGAGATAGAACTCGGGTATAGTAATAATGTGGAGGATTGGGCAATCCGCAGTGTTACTTTCTAAGTCCGTTATGATAGGATATGAAAGGCATTCAGAGACTGAACGGGTGTTGGTCGATAATGAAGAGCTAATCACTCTGAATCGGCTTAAGATACAGTCCTTCCCCTTGGGAAACCTTGGGGTGCAGAATTTATGCAGTTCAAAAAATATTAAATATTAATTGAAATTGTGACTGCATAAATGATGCGAAAAGTTCGATGGAGACGAGATGAATTTGCATATGCCTCAGGATCCAGAATCCGAGGCCGAATTAAAAAATTTAGCAGCAGTACCGTATCAAATAATAAGTCCTGCAAATAACACATCAATCATAGGTATATATCAAGATTCAATGCTTGGGTCGTATCAGTTTACAAGAGCTGGTATCCATTTTACACCAAGAGATGCAATGAATATCCTAATGATGTTTAACAATGTAAATGAGAAAGAATTATTACAAGCAATAGAAAAGAATGGTACAGTAAGTAATTTTGACATATTATCTCAAATAATGCCACCATTGTCAATGAAATACAAGACAAAGGCATTTAAAGAGGACAAAGATGATGCCAAAACATCGAATGCCATTTTAGAAATAAGAGATGGACAATATATTCGAGGTCAAATGGACAAGAGTGTATTAGGTGCAACAACTAAAGGACTATTACAAAGAGTATGTAATGATTTTGGAAACTTTGCCTCTGCCAAATTTGTAGATGATTTGCAGAATATTGTGACAGAATATATGGTAACTAGTTCTTTTAGTGTAGGAGTTAGTGATTTAATATCAGATCAAAAAACAAATGATGAAATCATTAAAGTCATTACACAAAAGAAGCAAGATGTTAAAAATTTAATAGACCAAACACAAATTGGTATATTTGAAAACAATACAGGTAAAACCAATGAAGAAGAATTTGAAACACAAGTCAATAGTATATTGAATCAAGCAACATCAGAATCAGGTAAAATTGGATTAAAAAGTTTAAATAAAAATAATAGATTTGTAACGATGGTAAATGCTGGTTCTAAGGGTTCAGACTTAAATATTTCCTTTATGATTTCTTGTTTAGGACAACAAAATGTAGACGGAAAAAGAATCCCATATGGTTTTGAAAACAGAACATTACCACATTTTACAAAATACGATGACTCTCCAAGTGCACGTGGGTTTGTAGAAAGTTCTTATATTAATGGTTTATCGCCACAAGAATTATTCTTCCACGCAATGGGTGGTCGTGTTGGTTTGATTGATACAGCAGTAAAAACTTCTACTACAGGTTATATTCAAAGAAGACTGATTAAAGGTCTAGAAGATTTGAAAGTAGAATATGATATGACTATACGTACAAATAAAAATAAAATAGTACAATTCTCTTATGGTGATGATAATATTGATACAGTAAAAGTTGAAAATCAAATGATACCATTAGTATCAATGAGTACACAAGATATTTATTCGCATTATTTAATTCCTGAAGAGAATAGTAAGGTTAAAATATTAGGAAATATCTTTATTAAAAATACAATGACTCGTTATAAAAAACAATTGATTGATTTTATGAAGAAAACAGAGCAATATATTCAATTTATGATAGAAATGAGAGAATCTATTATTAAAAATGTTTTTAAATATAAAAGTGATAGTATTGTTAATTGTCCAGTGGCATTTTCATTTATAATTAATAATATACAAGGACAATGTAATATTACAAGTTCATCATTAGTAGATATAACGCCATTAGAAGCATTTGAAATGATTGAATATTGTTATAAAAATTTAGAATTAAATCATTATGCTAAACCTAGAGAATTATTTAAAACTTTATATTACTTTTATTTATCCCCAAAAGATTTATTAATAGTTAAAAGATTTAATAAGGCCGCATTAACTTTACTACTTGATACAATTACAATGGATTTTAAAAGAGCGATTGTTACACCAGGTGAAATGGTCGGAATGATTGCAGGTCAAAGTATTGGTGAAGTTTCAACACAAATGACACTGAACTCAGTCACATATGAAACAAATATTATTGTAAAAAATAGAGCAGGTAATATTAGAAAAGTTCAAATCGGAGATTTTATCGAAGAAAAAATTAAAATAGCAAGTAAACAAGAGTACTATAAAGACAAGGATACAACTTATGCAGAAGTTGATGATTATTATGAAATACCTTCGTGTGACGAAGATGGAAATGTATTATGGAAAAGAATTGAAGCGGTAACAAGACACCCAGTGATAAATGAAGATGGAAGTAATACTATGATTAAAATAACTACAAAAGAGCAACGAGAAGTTATTGTAACGAAAGCTAAATCTGTTTTAAAATTGGTAGATGGTAAAATTATTCCTGTTAATGGTGATATATTAAAGTTAGGTGATTTTATTCCAATTTCTAAAAAAACGATAGACTTCCAAGAAGCTAGAGAATTAAATTTAAAAGATATATTACCTGCAACAGAATATATGTATGGAAGCGAAGTTTTTAAAGCTAAAGCGGTAATGAGTGAATACAGATGGTGGACAAAACACCAAGGTAAAACATTTACATTGCCATATGCAAGAAGCGATAGTTTTGTTGCAAAAATAAACGATAAATTGAGAAATGGTTGTAATTCTAAAACAGTATTAAAAAATAATTGTGTTTATTCAAAGCAAACAAATATATGTGAATATACTATTCCAGAGATAATACAATTAGATTATAATTTTGGATATTTACTTGGTGCATATGCAGCAGAAGGATGTATGACAAAAACCCAAATATCTATATCTAATAATGATATTCATTATTTTGAACCAATAATGGAATTATGTAAGAATTGGAATATTACTACAAAAATATATAAAAATGAGAATAAAAACCAAACAGGATGGACAAGTCAAGATGTTAGAATCTATAATACAGTTCTTTGTAGAATTTTGGAAAATTTATGTGGCAAATTAAGTCATAATAAATTTGTTTCTGATAAGATAATATTTTCAAATAAAGAGTGTTTATTGGGATTTCTAGATGCGTATATTGGAGGAGATGGAACTATTAATAAAAAGGATAAGTCTATTGTTATGGCTTCTGTTTCAAAAGAATTATTACTAGATGTACAACAAATACTAAATGTTTTAGATATATATAGTTTCATCACAAAACCAACTAAAACAGAAACAAACAATAGAGGTAGTTTAGATATAAAACAACATTATACATTGTTTGTTAGAAACTGTCAAGCAAAGCAGCTAGCATCTATATTAAATATGAAATTGAAATATAAACAAGAAAACTTAGAAATTATTTTAAAACATTCATCCAAATATAGAATCAATAGGAATGAATTGTTTGCTCCTAATGAAAAAAATGGAGTTATTGTGTTTGAGAAAAGAAACGAAACTGATTATGTAGATGTATTATTTGACAAAATTACCAAAATAGAAGAAATTGCAAATACAACCGATTACGCATATGATTTGACAGTCGAAGATACAAGAAATTTCAATATATATAATGGTTTGGCATTGGTTGATACATTTCATTTCGCAGGAGTTGCTTCCAAATCAAATGTAACTCGTGGTGTACCAAGAATCGAAGAGATTTTATCATTATCAAGTGAGATTAAAAACCCATCACTAAGTATTTATTTAAAACCAGAAGATGAAACACAGAAAGAAAAAGCACATACTATTATGTATATGTTAGAACATACTAAACTGGAAGAAATTGTAAAATCGATTGAAGTATGTTTTGATCCAGATGATTTAAATACATTAATAAACGATGATAAGGATACTATAGCACAATATCGTGCATTTGAAACTATGTTTAATGAATGTTCAGAAGTATCGCTACAAAATGACGAGAATGAAAAATCAAAATGGATTATTCGAATGGAAATGAATGCTGAAGTTATGCTTGAGAAAAATATTACGATGGATGATGTAAATTTTACATTAAATAATTGTTATGAAAACCAAATATCGTGTGTTTATTCCGATTTTAACGCAGATAAATTGATATTTAGAATTAGAATGAATGAAGTAATTAAAGCAGGTACAGGTAGAGGTGGTCAAAAGAAAACGAAGGTAAATCCACTTGACCAGTCTGATCAAATATATATACTTAAAAACTTTCAAGACCAGTTACTACAAAATGTTGTTTTAAGAGGAATCAAAGGAATTAATAAAGTTATTTTGCGTAAGATTTTAGACAATATGGTAGAAAATAATGGAATATATAAAAAACAAGAAATTTGGGTACTTGATACGATTGGTACAAATTTATTAGATGTGTTAGGTCTGGATTTTATTGATAATAAAAGAACTGTAAGTAATGATATTGTAGAAATATATAATGTACTTGGTATTGAAGCTGCTAGACAAACTATTTACAATGAATTAGTAGATGTAGTAGAATTTGATGGAACATATATTAACTATCATAATTATAGTGTGCTTGTTGATAGAATGTCCTTTACACATAAATTAATATCAATATTTAGACACGGTATTAATAACGATAATATTGGACCTATTGCCAAAGCTTCTTTTGAAGAGACACCTGAAATGTTTTTGAAAGCAGCTAGACACGCTGAACTTGATACTCTAAGAGGTATATCTGCAAATATAATGTGTGGACAAGAAGGTATGTTTGGAACAAGTGCATTTCAAGTTGTACTTGATATTGAAGAATTACAGAAGCTAGAAGCAGTAAGCGAATATAAACCACTTGATGTAGATGAAGAAATTGAAAATTTCTTTGGAACAAGTACAGATGCTGAGGGATCGTGTGGAATTAATAAAATATCTATACAAAATAATGTTATTACAATTAAAGCAAGTGATTTGGGTAAGGATACAAATTATAACCCAGGATTTTAATTATAAAATTTAGTGGATGACCTGAATATAATAAATTATAAATTTATAATCATATAAACATAAATTTATAATAATAATTATGACTACTTTTAGTTTAATCATTAAAAATACTATTAATACAGATAACAATATTTTTTTACCATCCTATAAAATAGATAACGTATTAGAAATACATAAACTATTTTTTAATTTATTATTAAATAACAATGACAAAATTACTACTACAATAAAATATAATTTTTTTAATAATAGCTTAAAAAATTTATTTATGAAAAATGAATACAGAGAAGAATTTATAAATTATTTTTGTAAAATCCAACGTATATATCATATATTAAATTCATTTATTGCAAAATATAAATATAAAAAGGCAAAAATTGTAGTAAATAGAGATATGTGTTTAAATGAAATTAATATAAATGATAAAAATGTATTTTGTTTATTACATCACAATTCAAAATATTTATTTCATATATGTGACTTAATAAACATAATTAATACATCTTTAACTAATTCGCAACATTTCTTTTCAGAACCAGTGTCAATTAAAAATCCATATAATAACTTACCTTTTGAAAAATCAATATTATATAACATTTATATGTTTATTAAGTTTCATACATTTTACAGTCCAGAATTTTTTTTCAAATTTTTTCAGTGTCATTTTAATTTAACCATTTTCGGCAAACAAAATGAATACATTTTAAGAGAATATAATATTAAAAATTTTGTATATAAATCTAGTTCTAATGTTTTAAAAATGGAGATTAAATCTATGTTGTCACAATTTAATGCAAAATATAAGAATAGTAAACAAAGATATAATATAAATATTGATGTATCATTTCCGAATGATAAATTAATTAAAATAATGAAACCTTACTTATTATTATATTGTACAAGTGTTTATTCGTTATTACTACATAAAAGAGAGGAAGCAACAATTATATTAAATAAGAAATTAATTGATTTTTACAATTTTAATCCTTCATTTGGGAGAAAAAAATACAAGATAGAAATAACATATAGTAATAATTTTAAGAAAAAAATTTCTGGTAAGATTATTGAATATGCTGATAAACATATATTATTTAATGATGTACCATTAGAAAACAAATTGTTTTTAACAGATCATTTAAAATATAATGAAAAAAATTATATTCCTCGCAATTATATATTTTATAATAATGATGAAGATGATGATGATATGTCTTCAAATAGAGACGGCGAAGATGAAGATGAAGGAGTCATTTATGAAGATGATGAAGATGATGAAGATGACAGAGAAGATGAAGATGAAGAAGATGACGGAGAAGAAGAAGATGATGGAGAAGAAGATGAATAGAGATTATATTTAATTTCCACTTTCACTATTTTCTTCAATAATAAGGTTCTTTTTATTCTTTTTTGATTTTGTATTTCCTTTTAATACTACTTTCTTTTTCGTTTGTTTTTTCTTAGGTACAATTATAAATTCTTCAGGAGATATAGATTTAGTCTCTTCAATAATGAGTTTTCTTTTGGGTTTTTTAATTTCTTCTGATTCTGATTCTATTTTTAATCTAAGTGGTTTTTTCTTTTCATATAAACCTGATATTGGTTTAATAAATTGATTCAAATATTCATTAATACTAATTTTATTATCAATTGCATATTGTATTCTCTCTTTACAATCTCCATCTAAGTTATTCAGCGAAATAAATACGTCATTCTCATCTGAAACTATAAGTTTAAACGATGGTACATTTTCAGGTCTATAACCAGGTAAAAGTATAAAAGCAAATTTATCATTTGTGTTACCATAACCTAAAAACACATTTTTTTCATATTTAGTCTGTAAAATAAATTTCTGGCTAATAAAAATAGTTGGAATTTCATATTTTTGAACAAGTAACCATAAATCAAATGTTGTTAGGAAATAATTATCTGTATAAATAAAGTTAGAGAAAGAAAGTGTATCAGATGCAACTTGATCTCCCAATGTTTTTTTTCCTTCTAAAATTAAGATATCTAGTATTTTACTTTTATAATTATCCAGATATTTTTTATATTCATTATACAAGTCATTTTTAATTTGATTAACATTATATTTTTCACCAGTTTTTTTTTCGATTAAATCGATTATCATATTAAAAGTACAATAGTTAATATTAGTGTAATCTATTTCTTTATATGAATCGGGAAAACATTGTTTCCATATACTGGATTTAATATTATTTATGGTTTTACTACACGTTTTCTCGTTTTTTCTACCAATAGCGTGGTCAAGTGAAGGTATTTTGTTTTCATATATTTGTGTCATTAAAGGTTCTGTTTCATCATATGAATTGAATTTAATATATTTATTTGCAACAGTTGGAATTAAAGTTTCGAAATATTCTTGGTTTAACAAAGATTGAATTAATATTATTTCATTTTCCCTTAAATTATAGCTAATATTACCAAATAATAAATATGTTTGTGGTTGTAGCATAAATGATTTAATTCTATTATATCTAATTAACTCATCAGAAACTCTACCATAATAAATGGTTTCATTTGTTTTGCCAGATATCAAATTATTTTTAGGAAGTATTAAATTACATTTACCATTTTCGCTTATAGTACACAAATTTGGTGTAGCTTGACATTGTTCTTTATCTTTTACTATACATGTTGTTATATCATTAATTACTTTATAATAATTATCATCTCCAATAAATTGAATCTTTTCCTTTACAAGTTGTCTCAACAATTTATCAATATTAATTAGTTTTTCAGAATAAATTATATATTCTTTTAACATTTCTCCCTCTACTTGCTCTCTTATCTTGACATTTTCATAATCATTTAATAAAATACGTATGGTATTTCTGAAAACATTGTAAAATCCTGATTCCAATTTAATTTTTTTTATATAATCAACACGTTCTTTATCTACATCATCTGCTGTTGCAATTGGAACATCCACGGATACCATCGGAATATTTTTACTATTAACAATATAATTATCGTTATATATAGATGGTATATCTATTATATCTTTATTGATATCTTCTTCTCTAATAGGTACTGATAATTGTATAAATTGATTCGTTTCTGTTAGGATTCCAACTATGTGCTCATCTTCAATAATTTTAAATGCGGGTTTACAAGGTATATCAGCTTGTTCGCGCCTTTTTTTGCTTCTTTTCTCTAATTTATCTAAAAATTGGACTGTATTCTCATATGTATTCCATAAGTTTGTATTATTCATAAAGACATAATCCAGATTATGTTTTAAATTCTCATCAATAGCAGATGGATAACACGGTACAAAACCTTTACGCTGCGATAGACCGGGTTCTTCTGCTATTACACCAATCACTTTATTTGTAAAATTAACAACTAATGTAAGAGGTTTATATTCATATTTATCCAATTTTTGAACTAAATTATATAATAACAAAGGACGTTTAGCTTTATATATATTAGGCATACTTTCTAATGGTCTGCATATCATATTAAAAAAAGGTTTAATTATTTCTTTAAATACAGCTCGCATAGTTTTCGATAATTGTGGATCATATTCTTTAAATTCTTTTGCAATTATAAGTTTATTTTGGCTAACAGTATATGAATAAATGGGCTCATAATATCCTTCTTCAACAATCATTATAATTGTGGGTTTACGGGCTTCATAAAACTCATTCGAATAATGATTTGTAGGACATAACAGTTGAACATTATTTGTTATATCATCGTGAGGCAATTTAAAAATTACGAGGTTAACACCATTTGGAAACAAGTATTTATTAGGCATACATATAATATCCCACAAGTACGTATGATCAATAATTGCATCGTCATCGCTCATAAAATTTGTAAAATTCTCATAAGCAGATATTACTTTTGTATAATACGATTTTTCTACTGCATCATTCATATTTAATTTTGAGTATAATTTAGAATTTGTATACTTATTAATATCTACTTTTGAATGAACATCGTGAAAGTCAGTAACTAAATTTCCGTTTTGATATTTGATAAAAGAATCTATATTTATTGCTTTTATAATTCTTTCTCTCATTTCTTTTATAGTTAAAATTTTTGCTACTTTTGTAACAGATTTATTTTCGTCATCTACCATTTTCTTTCCAAAAAACAGGACATCTGAAATACAAGATACAAATGATTGTTTATTATTTACTGCTACTCCGTGTCTTAATAAACAAGGATGGTCTTGTTTAATATTTGTATTTGTTTTACTTATTTGACAATCAGCATTAACCTCGTGAAGTATTTTTTGAATTTCTACTGGTAAATATCCCCATCTTCCAGCATCTAGTGGAAATTTATCAGGTCCTTTGATATATTCATCTTCCTCTTTGTTTTTTTCATCTTCTTTTGGTTTGGGTTGTTTATTATTTTCAACAGCTTGTTTTTGTTGACATTGTTCTTTGGCTTTTATTCTACCTTCGGTATTATACTTATCAAAACAACAAGGTAGACAATAACCATCCGGATGTTTATCAGTTTGAAAACCAGGATAACGTTTTTCATCATCTCCATAAAATTCATATATATAGTGTCCTGGTTTAACTTGTTTATCATTTCGTGACAAAACTTTGCCGCAAGTAGGATGTATTAATTCTTTTTTACCGTCTTTATTTGTTACATATGTTAAATCCTTTGGGTCTATAATTGTGTTTGTTTTTAAACACCAATAACGAGGACATATATAGTTAAATTGATTTTTAGGATTAGAACCGTATTTTATTACATCTTCATCTCGTAAAAATCCATTAAATTCCTTATTTATTTTTGCCAATTGCGCATCTGTTAAAATTACAGGTTGTCTTCGCATATCCGACCTACAGGTTCGTGAATATGAATTAAATTGCGGCGTATCTTCTTTTAAAATTAGTATTGGATCTTTTTTCTCAATTAATGTTTGAAAATAATAAGGTTTATTCAGTTTCATTCCATCAATATTTCTGAAATTATCTTGATCAGGTTCTTCTTCTGGTTCTTCATCTTCTTTTTCTTGTGTTTCAGCTTCTACAAGAGGTTCTTTTATTTCTGGTTCTTCAATTTTTGGTTCTTCAACCTTCTGTATAGGTGACAACGATTCTATTATGGGAGAAGTTTCTAGACTAAATGATTCTAATTTATTTTCGATAGGAGACTCTAATACTGGTGATGAATCAATACTTAGAGGAGATTCTACTGCAGGAGAATTAACAATACTTGGAAGAGAGTCTACTGCAGGAGAATTAACAATACTTGGAAGAGACTCTATCGCAGGAGAATCAACAATACTTGGAAGAGACTCTAGTGCAGGTGATTCAATACCAGGTGAAGATTTTGCACTAGATATAGAAGACTCACTAGCAATGGATGACTCAGATTCACTATTTTTACCTCCCTCTCCTTTATATTTATCTTCCTCATCTTCAATATCTTCTTCATCATAAAATAAACTAAATGCACCTTTGGGTTTTTCAGTACCGAATGGTGTATCTTTATAGCTTTTATATTCTGCTTCTTCATCTTCTAACGAAATAATTTCACTCTTATTAAATGAATCTTCACTTGAAGAAATAATATCAGGAATCACAACTTCCACTATTTTTTCATTAGCAGAACATAAATTATTTATCTCTTTGATAGGATATTTTGTACTTTTTTTATTTTGGGTTAAACGTACCATTGTGTCTAAATAAATTGGAATAGTGTATAAATAATTAATATCATTAATATTTTCCATAACAATTGTTATTATACCACTCTCCTTTGCAAGAGTAATAGTGGTTTTAAAGCCGGGATTTTCTTTAATTCTTATTTCTGACCTTTTTACACCTCTCTCTAGTTGTATTTCATTTGCTACCTTTCTTACTAAATCTTCTGCCTGTTTACGGTCTAAATCATCACTGAAATTTTCTAATAATAATTCAATTATTTCTTGACCTCTATAACCTTGTTCTGATTTTTCCAAAATAAATGCTTCTTGACTAGTAACTTTACTAAAATTTGAAACTCTTTTAAAACGTAAATTTATACCACTTTTATACATATTCGATTCATTTGTGAATACAGTACTTAAACAACCTTTATATTTATCAATATCAAAAGACTCTGTTATTATAATTTGACTTTCGTAAGTAAGCTGTTTTATTTCGACATTTTCATCGTGTAAACTGTTGAATTTTTTAAGCTTATACCCACTTTGTTCTAAGACATTTTTAATTTCTTCGATAATTGGATTAATAGAATCTCTTAAAATGTTATCTATTTCACTAATACTAACTACCGTATTAAATTCTGATATTATAGTTATATATCCGTTTTCATCAAACTCACATAATAAATTTTGTGAATTATTACTTTCATTGGTTTCAATATAAACTGTAACAGATTTATTCTTACCAATAGTTTTCATCAATTTAAATATAGAAGCTTTCTTTAAATATGGGATTTTTCGTCCATCTGTTGAAATCTTATCTGTAAATAACCTATAAACATTTTCTTGTTTGACAGATGGATTATATTTAATTAATGGGTTTAATTCTGTTGCGTGAATTATTTTAAAAAGTACTTCAAGTGGTATATTAATATCAAATTCGGGTTTTAATACTGCTTTTATGAATTTAATACCTTTTTTATCATAATTCATATTTGTTTTTCGTAAATTGTATATATCATAAAACATATCTATAGTGTTAAATACATTAACTGATTTTTCATTAATAATTTTTTTATCATTTTCTATTAATTTCTCTCTTGCTGAATTCAAATCATTCAAATCATTAATATTTTTATTATACAAAAATGGATAATAAATTTTTATTGTTGTTTCTTCCGATATGTTATTTTTACTTGAATAATCTAGTACATCTTTTGCTAGGCATAAAAAAATATTATTGTTAACAATATCACCTGTAGTTAAAAGTAGATGACTATTTAATGTAGAGAGAGTTTTTCGTGCGTTCTTTTCAAAAAAATTATCATAAGAGTTAACATCATATGGGTCACATACATATGGATATTCATTATCTACAATAAAGAATTTTTGTCCAAGTACTTTATTTACTATATATTTTTTGTTATCTAAATTCATTTCTAAAATATCATCAAATGTATATATTTCTTTATTGGGTGGCTTTGTAAAAAGTTGTCCATTTTCTTCAGTAACTATATTAGAAATAAACTGGTCTAATCTTACTTTTGTTAATTCTAATTTTTTATTTTGAGTTAAAGATTTATAAACTGAAACAGAAGTAAATGATTCGATTTGTTGACAATATAAATACACTTCATCTAATGAAATAGAAGTTTTTAATTCTAATAAAATTTTAATTTTAATTGTACCAATACTATCATCGAAATGTATTTGGTGATTTGAAAATTTGATTTTAATATTTTCAGTTTTGATTTTTATGAGTTCTGTTTCAGTAAATATTCTCTTAAATAATTCTTCTTCACTTGTCATATCATTATTTTTGCCATTAAACACATATATTGTAGTTATTGAATTATTTATCATATAATTAACTTTATAAATAGGGGCATAATCTAATTGTTCATTCTTATTTGTCTCCTTGTTATCCGATATTTTTTTTGCTTTTATTGTTGTAGACATATATATAAAGTTAGTATTATTTTTAATTTAATTATTTAGAAAGTATTAAATTAAATAATATATGTCAGTTAATTTAAATGAGTGTATAGATATAGATATAGATATGTCTACATATTTAAACGAAGAAGATTGCGACAAATTATTGGAGAAATCCATTGCTTCTGCTGTGAAAAAATTAAATGAATATGTAAATATTGATAATCACAAAAAAATAAATGGAAAAAGAAAATGCTTTGAAAAAATGAAACAACAAAAACTAATAAAAGAATTGCACGCTATAAACAATATAATTAAGTCTATTACTATTTATCTTGATTTGTTGGATTAATATACTATATAATATTTTTTAAACCAAATCATAATAAGGATTATCATTTATACTCATACCACAATATTGCTTTGGTTTTTTCTTGTAATCTACAGGAATATAAATACCAGCATCTTTAGCGTTTTGCAGTAAAAACTTAAAATTCTGCCAGAATTCCTGTTTATGGCCAATAGATTCTGTCATTATATGAGATAATTCGTGAAGTGCTACAAAAGTAAGTGTATTTATATCGATAAGTTTGTTACCTTCTTTTGAAGTATTTAAACAAAATGCAATTTTTTCTCCTTTATTTTCACTATAGGCAGTCAACTCACTTGTCGGAAGCGTTTCACTTATTCGTTTAGGATTGAAACCTTCTACAAGTCTTATTGTTCGAGGGTCTTTTGGATGTGTTTTTTTCATATATAGTACCATATCCTTCATTTTTTGGGTTACTTGTGCTAATAAATTTGCGGCTAATTCTAGTTTTTCTCTCTCTCTTACACAATAACGATTTCCGTCACTGGATGCAATAATACATTTTAAATTAAAAGCATCTGATTCATAATAAATTCTTAAACAAAATAATAAAACAAATGCTATAAATATATAAAAAAATATGCTGTGTTTTTCCATATATATAAGTAGTTATTAATATTATTAAATAAAATTGAATTATTTAAAAATATTTATAGTATAAATAAAAATGAAAATGAATACTTTGAATTATATTGGCTGTAAGCATACATTGTTTAATAGTATTTTGTCTGTTTGTCAAGAAAATATTGCTGATATGACTAATAAAACCTTTATGGATTTATTTGCAGGAACGGGGACAGTCGGTTTCAATATGACGAATTATTTTAAGATAACTAATGCAAACGATCTAGAATATTATAGTTATGTTATTAATTATGCTTTATTAAAATGTAATTATACAGAAAAAATACAAAATATAATAGATATATGTAATGGATTAAAAACACTTGATGAAGGATTAGTATATAATAATTTCACTCTTAATCCTGATTGTGAGAGAATGTTTTTTACAAATGAAAATGCCAAAAAAACGGATAGCATAAGACAATACATACAACGATTATTTGAATTTGAGGAAATTACACAATCAGAGTTTTACTTTTTATTAGCTTCTTTACTAGTTTCTATTGATAAAGTTGCAAATACTTCCTGTGTTTATGGTGCATATTTAAAAGAATTTAAAAAATCCGCAGTAAAACCAGTCATTTTACAACCGATTCATACAAAAACAGAAATAAATGACGAAAATAATGTATATAATGAACTAGCTGAATCGTTAGTGAAATTGGATAATCAATATTATGATGTAATTTATATGGACCCGCCGTACAATCACAGACAATATAGTGCAAATTATTCACCTTTAAATTATATTGCACTATATGATGAAAGTATTGTGTTGACGGGTAAAACTGCTTTAATTGAAAATTATAATAAGAGTGATTTCTGTAAAAAGAGAGAAGTAAAACAAGCATTTACAAATTTAATACGAGATGTAAGGTGTAATTATATAATACTTTCTTATAATAACGAAGGTCTTTTAGATATTGAGGAAATAAAAAAAATATTATTGTCAAAAGGATTTGTAAAATTATATAAAATAAAATATACAAAATTTAAAGCACAACAAAAGGTAGATAAAAAATTTGTAGAAGAATATATATGGGTTGTTGATACTACTAAAACAGGAAATTTAATAGTGGAAATTGAAATGGAACTAATCTAAAAACTTAACTCAAATATAACATCAGTATCAAATGTTTCTAACCAAGATGCAAAGAGTATTAATTCTTTATCATTTGGGTAATATTGACGAATTTTTTTCGCATAGTACTGTCCAGAATCGTAATCATAAATATGCCACCAAAAATGCTGTAAACATTTAGGCCAACTGTTTACATCAGAATTTCTCCAAGTTGACCATATACGATATGAATCAATACATTCTCTTTCTGGATACACTTCATACTCATCATCATCATCTCTTTTATCTAATAATATTTTAGGTTTTCGTAAAGCAATTAAATCTGTTCCCATATACTATAAAAAATATTTTTTATTTTTATTTTTTATTTTTTATTTTTATTTATTTATTATTTGTGTGACTTCAAAATTAGTGTCAAATATTTTAAGTAAACTCAATAAATTCCATCTAAATTTAATATTATCACGGTGGTTGTGTACTTGAAATTCTCCCAAAGTTAAGCCTTGACTACTAATACTTGTACTTTCATTCCATTCCTTACCTTTTATTATATGACTAAATTCAATGGATTGTTGAGACCATTTTATATTTTCTCTCTTTTTAATTAATAAACATATGTTTTGGTGTTCATTATAATATATAATTGGACAATCAAAGGTATATTCAAAGTATTTTTCTAGCATTTTATCTACATTTTCTTCTATATATAATTTAATATCACTAATAGTAATGGAATTGTCTAATCCAAAATGAGAACAAAATTTTTTTTTACTCGGTTGACCAATAACTTGTGGACAAACTTTATCACCTTTTTTGGTTGTTTTTGCACTAAGATATTCATCCCCATCCTCATCTCCATCTGTCAAAGTAAAGTCATACCGCGAGCCATTTTTTGCTGTATGAATGATATTATTAGGAATTAAATTCTTAAGATTTGATATTTTATTAGAAAGAGTTTCAGCAGCTAACATACTATATTTATATTTTCCGTTAAACGGTGTATTATATAATATACAAATAGCCATTTCAAATATTTTTCCTAAATCTTCAGTAATAACTTTTGGTTTTATTGCTTTTATAGTATTCAATTTCGAATTAGGAAATAAATCAATTAGCTTTCCACTAGCATCTTCAAGAATTAATTTTTTGTTCATTTTATTTTTAATGTTTCTGAAAATAATTAAAAATAAAATCAATTTTTTTATAATTGAATTAATCATAGATATATTAAGATGTTTAATAAAATTACAAATGGAAAGAGAGTCAAAATATTTATATGTTTAGAGCAACGCGTATTTTAAATGCCGACTTTATTAATCCTTATAAACCTTTAATGTTCTTCTTTTTGTATACCACCTGTTTGATTTAATATTTACTTCTAATTTCCATTAATGCTTTTCCTAATAAATTTTGCCCAAATCTGTTTTTATCTATTTGTATAGCATCTGTATAATAGAATCCAATTCCCCATATTTTATCATATTTAGATGCTTCGTATAATACTTTATCTTTTGTCTCTATTAATTTTTGTTTAATAATTTCGTTTTGATTAAATTTCAACATTAATGCGTCTAACATAATATTATATCTTTTTTCTTTCCAAATAGTATCATTAAAATTTCTAACTTCTCTTCCATATTTTTTTATTTTTACAGGAGATGTTTCTTTTAGGATAGCCTCTAATAATATATTATTATTAGGATCAAATGTTTTACATTTATAATACATAAAATATTGTTCGGAACAATTATACTTTATATCATCTGTATCTGTAAAATCTGTTTTATAAAAATTACTCATATAATCAAATTTATTTCGTAAATTATAAAAATAAATTTCTCTATCAGTTTCCATAATGTATTATTAATGATGTATTTATATAATGTTTAATTATTATAATTTATTGTTGTAATAATAATTAAATCAATTTTTTATTTTATTTTTTGATATTTACTCGGCATTTAAAATACGCGTTGCTCTAAATGATGAATATTAATATTTTGATATCTAGATTATTGTATGATTTTTAGCTGTTATTATTTAAAGTTTTCACATTACAAATTTATGTTTTTTTTTGTTTTTTTATTATATTTTTTAATTATATTATCAACTTTTTCAGCACGACGCTTTAATGATTTTCTTTTATTTATATAAGATTTGTTTTTTCTGTAACCCTTATTTTTTTCCATTTTCTGCAATTCCCACCAGTCATCCATCATTAAATTCATTTGTTTTTCTTCATTTTTAGTTATAAGCTTTAATTCTTTATTTTTATTTAAAGGTTTGGTAGTTTTGTTAATCATATTATAATAAAATATTTTATAATATTTTATCAAATTAGTTATAATCCGGTATAAAAATAATTATGCATAATGCTTATTGAGCACCAGAACCTAATTCCAAAGGTGGTCTCATAAAATCTGGCTCGATGGTACTTAAATTCCAAGGACCAACACTCAATTGTGGATTTGGAGGTTCGGAACGGATTTGGAGATTAGCATTTCTCAAACTTTGTCCGACGGTGTCAATGCCAATATGGTATCCAGCTTTCAACAAATTAATATTAGATAGTTCACCTTTACCAGAAGGGTTTAATTGAGCCCATTGACTGTTAGAATCTTTTGGTAAAAGTTCTGCTGGATTTTGGATTTGAGGTGTAGAGCAAGAGGAAGGAACTCCTGGTAAGCTAGTTTGAACTCCATTAGCGGAGGCGAACACTTCATTTCCATTTGGGTCAGCAGGGCGAACACCAGCAGAAGCCTGTAAGTTTGTATTTTTGTATTGAGGTTGCATCATAGTTTGACGCTCATAACCAGGTGTACCCTTAGCGCCTAGATAACCAGCAAACATACTAACACCGTACGCAATAATTAATAAAACTATAATAGCTCCAACTCCATAGTCATTCCATAGTTTCTTTAAAGAGACAGTCATTATATAAAATTAATGATAAAATAATTTTAAGAATACATATTAATTATTCGTGTTTAAATATTCAGCAAATAAAATTTATGATAGTTTTTACTAAAAGTATTCTAAAATACTTTATCTTGAAAATTATTTATAAGTTTTCTAATTCACTTTCTGAAACATCATCAATTTCGGCATCAAAGTCACTATCACTATCATTTAAATTTTCTAACATATAAGTCTTCTTAATATTCTTAGCTTCTAAATAAGCTAAAATGGCATTTTTTTTTGCAGCTTTTGCTTTATTTCTAGCTTCTTTATATAGTTCAAAATATACCTGGTTTGGTTTCTTAAGTTGTATAGTTTCTAAATTGTCTAAATTTAAATCAACTTTTATTTCCTTCAAATCATTATCATCCTCTTCAACTAATTCTTCTATTATAATATCAGACAATACATTAGTATTGTCCAAAGAGTCATCATTATTAATAGCATCTAATGGTTCCAGTTTTTTTTCTTTAAATTCTTCTAAATTTTCACTAGTATCTTCATTTTCTGTATCTAACATTAAATCATCCAACACTTCTAAACTATTAGAGTTTAAATTATTTTCCTCGGATAAATCTCCTAAATTGTTAGGATTTCTATTTGTTTCTTCTTGGATTATTAAGTCGCCTAATGATTTAAATGGTTTATCCTTTTTAATTAAACAATTATCAAAAATAGGTTCACTGTTTAAAAGCATAACTTGTTTCAATTCAATTTCTATTTGGAAATTTCTGGAAGTAAATTTAATACCTTGTATCTCTAAAATAGAAATGATATTCGTTTCATTAGTTATATCACTCATTGTCAAGGGAATTTCTTTTTCATCATAAATTTTAATAGACGGTATATTAGTATGGCTGTTTCTAATATTAGTTCTTACTAGATAATACTTACCTGATTTATAAATACGTATTATAGAATTAAATGCAGTTTCAATATCACTTTCTTCTAACGTATTTTGAAACCACGCATCTTTTTTTTCTAATATTAATTTTTGACATCTGATTTCTAAATTCTCAAACCAATTTATTAATGTTTCCGCATTTTTATCAAACATTAAGTCACAATAATATTTTTTTCCAGTTTTAACAAATCCTTGTCTAGTTAAACTTTTAGCGGTTTGTATATACAATGGTTTACTATTATATTCTATTTTGGTAAAATAAGCACCACCTTGAATACCTGATGGATGTGCTAAAGATAATTTTGAAAATTCGAATGTTTCATTTGGTTCTATAATATTTTCCATTATTTATGGTAATAATAGAAAAATTTAAATCTCATAACACGCATAAATTATAATTAATTTTTATGTATAATTTGTATGAAAGACTCGTTGGTTCAGCAATGTTTAGATATTTTAAAAAGAGATGATATAAAAAATGAATTTAAATTATTATTCAAGCCAGTAATAGATTTTATACTATATGAAATTAATCCATATATTTATCTAACAGTTGCATTAGTATTTATGATATTTGTGATGATTTTAGCAATATTAGTAATATTAATTATTTTGTTGCGTAATAAATCAATATTACAAAAAATATTTTAGTTATTATATATATAATGGGAAAGAGAACAACTAGACGCGGAGGATATTTAGGACAAATAATTAACCAAGGTATTGTTCCTTTTGGACTTTTAGGATTACAACAGACTTATCGTCGCAAAAAAAATGGAGGTAAGAAATCTCGTAAAAACAGGCGCAGAACAAATAGACGTCGTTAAATAAAATATTTTAACTCTTAACCTAATATATTTTATTCTCAGTAATCTATATAAATATGGGACGCTCAACTCATCGTAAAACCAAAAGAGGTGGTTCATCTTATAGTTCTGCTGCTAGTTATGGAGAATATGTAAATGGTACTCAAAATGCTCAATTTGATAGAGTATTTAGTGCATCGGGTCCTTATGCTAATATAAATAGTAACACTATTATCGGTGCACAAGGCCAAAATGCAGTACAACCAAATATGCCAAGTAGTCAAGACTTATCACTAATTCAAACTGCTGGTAAACGTGGTAAACGTGGTGGAGTTTGGGGGCAAGTAATTAACCAAGCTGTTGTCCCTGTTGCACTTTTAGGAATGCAACAAACATACCGCAAAAAACACGGAGGTAAGAAATCACGCAAAAATGGTAAGAAAACACGCAGTAGTCGCGGTAAAAAAACACGAAGACATTAAATAATTATAATATGTGTTTATAAGTTTTATTATAATTATTTTTTTAATTTTTTAATTTATAGAAGTTAATGAGTTTTGAAAATCAAATCCAACATTGGGTTTCACTTGATAATCAGATTAAAAAATTAAATGATCAGATTAAAGAACTGCGGGATACACGTAATAATCTTGAACAAAATATTATACAATATGCTTCCTCCAATAATCTCTCTAATTCTACTATCCAAATCAGCGATGGTAAATTAAAATTTGTTAATACAACTGTAACTGAATCATTAACATTTAAATATGTCGAAAAAACTTTAGGCGAAGTCATTAAAAATCAGTCTCAAGTTGAATTGATTATAAATCATTTAAAGCAAAAAAGAAGTGTTAAAAAAACTCCAGAAATAAAGCGGTATTCTAATAATTAAATTATATAACTATTTTATATGAGTTATCTCGATGCAAATGAATTAATATTTAATAATGATATAGAAAATGGAATACATACTGGCGGTTTTAGTGTTAATTCAATAATGATGAAAGAGGGGATATCACCAATTATGACAATTAATAATAATCAAAAAGGTGGTACTCAGTTAGTTTCAGACCTTTTTAATGATATGGCGGTACCAAATTGGGCACTTTCCTATCATAATAAAATGTTTGGGGGAGAATATAAAAATATTATTAGCGACAGTGATGATGATGATGATGATAAAGTTGTAAATGATGATTTACACGATAAGTTACTAGATTTAGTAAAACAGCACGATTTACAACAAACTAGACAAAGTAAAAAGAAAATTACTCGAAAAATGCAAAGTAAAAAAGGTGGTACGAAAAAAAGAAAAATAATATAATTATTATAATTATTATTATAATTATACTATATATGTTATTTAACATATGTGATAATTATAATAAAGAAGAAGAGGAAGAGGAAGAGGAAGATATTACAAAAAATGATATAAATGCTGAAAATGCAAAAAACGATGAAAACGAATGTTTTATATGTTATGAAACTAGTTTTGATAAAATTATCAAATTAAACAACCAATGTTTTTATTTTAAAACCTGCAAATGTGATGGATATATACATAAACAATGTCTTGATATTTGGTTTGACATTACAAATAAATGTCCTATTTGCAGAAATTTTATGAATAAAAATACAAATATTGAATCAAAAATTATTCATAACAACTATTCTATATTTATCGTTTATATTTTATGCAAACAAAATTTTTACAAAATTATAAGATTAATATTCGTTATAGTATTTTTTTATTATACATCTGAATATTATATAAATATATTCAAATATAAGTTTTTAAACAAAAACTACTTCATAAATGAATACCATTTAATCAACTATAATTGTTTACTAAATAATACCAATATAAATCAAGGTAAAGGTATTAATATTATAATTCACCCCATCTGTTTTGATTAAATGGAGATACTAATATATTATCTATATTATTTTTCCAAAAATTAACTCTCTTTTGGAATGCAATATCTTGTGTGGTTTCTGGGTATGCAGGAGTAGTATTCATTATTTCTTCCTCCTCATCTGTAATTTTAGGCTTATAACCATAACAATTTACACCGAATTTGACTTGTGGATTAGCTATATAACCTCCATTTATACCTGGTCTTCCACAGTCGTGTTCGTGACCTTTAATGGTTTGTAAATTATTAAACGTTTTCTGTTGGGTCGGAAATAGAGCCATTTGACCATCTGACCAACCATAATTACACCATTCGCCACCTTTTTTATATGCACTTTCTATTTGTTGATAATTTGCTAAATTCGAACCATATGCTTGACATAAAGCTTTGGCATTTTCATAATTATAATAATTACCTGGAATATTAAATACTTGTTTACGGAATTTAATTTCTGGAACAGGTGCAGGTTCTGGTTGATATGTAGTCTGGTCTACAACTATATCCACTTCAGCGTTAGGAGTAAAAAGTCCTTGGACATATGCTGTTACATTAATGCTAAAAAAATATTGGAAAGCATTTACTAAAATTAATACTACTAAAATAGCTACAATTATCACACCCATAATACTTCCATTTGAGTTAGTACTACCATCAGAATTTCCTAAAGAAGAAGGAGAGAAAACGTAATATGCTACTATTATCAAAAATATAATAATAAAAACCATTGGATTTAAAATAAAGGTATTTAAATAATTATACATATTTACAGGGTCTGTTGTTGTTGTTGTATTTACTACTTCCATATATATATATTAATGAATTGTTTTTTTATAAATATATATTTCTATCCTTTATTTATTAACTTTTCTATAAAATAAACAATATGCTTTTGGAGATACAATTGAATCAATTAATCCTACTTCGGATATGGATGTATCATTAAAATGATACCATTTTTTATTCGCATTTTTAACATAAGCTGTATAATGTCCTCCTAACACATTACCACTATGATTACATACGCCGTATAATTCATAATGATAACTTTCTTTTTTATAGCCAATTACATAGTTACTTAAATCAAGATCATCTATTGGAAATGATACTAATATTTGATTTTTTTGATTTCTTGAATTAAACCGCTTTAAATCAATAACTAATATATTGGGAAAAGACCAAAACTGTATTTTTTTCCTTATATTTATTTTTTCCTTTGTATCTTCATTGTACCAAGCATTTTCACCATCTAAAATTTCGCCTTCTACATAATAATTGAAACAGTCTATTAAATGAGGTGATTTATTATTTTGCGGGATTGGTAAATCAATCATAAAAAAAGGTTCAGGAGTTGTTTTAATTTTTTCATTTGTCTCTAATGCAGATATTTCTGACACGTGTACCCCATAAAATAAATTCCAAATTTCTGAATATTCTTTCGTATACATTGTTTTCACCATTTCAAAGCATTGAACTGCGATTTTATCCGTTTCATTTTCAACTTGCCCAGAGATTGTCATTTTTATTTCTCTCGACAGTGCAGTATGAAAACAATCTATTAAAAATAATAAAAACTCTGGTAAGTCATTTTGTGAAAAACCAGTAAACATATCCATCCCTTTCAAATGTGCTACTTTTTGTACAGTTTTTATGAATTTACCTGGCGCTATTATACAATTATTTTCCCATAATATTTTTCTTAAATTATCCCATTCTAACAAAAGAGCAGACTCATATTTATTATTTAATTTTTTTTTATAATTTTCATCTTCTAAAATTGTATTTAATTCATATGTGTGAGATAAAACTTGTACACACGAATTTATAAAACACGTATTACCTAGATTACCCAAACCACTTAATCCTTTATCTTTATATTTATTAATATCCATATTTACTATTATTAATTAAATAATATAATACATTTAAACATATTTAATAATATATATAATTATGAGTCATTATAGAAATAATTCTAATAGTTCTAACATAAATGATGAAAGACGAATATTATTAAATATTTTAAATAAAATGTATAATGATAATCATAGACAGATTAATTTATTATATCAAAGTAATAATGAGATAAGAAGTATGCTTTATAGTTTATACGATAATAATAATAATAATAATAATTTAAGAAGTCATAGTAGACAAAATCCAAATATTTCAAGTAGACAAAATACTAATACTTCTAGAAATATCACATCGCAAACAACTACTACAAATAGTCTAGGACGTATTTATCTAAATGATATACCTTATATTATAGATAGTTATCAAGAATATTACATACCTAATAATAATCCTAATTTGGCAGAGAGAAGAGGTGCGAGAAGAAATACAAGAGTTGCAACAAATAATCCCAATAGTCAAATTAATAATTTTTTTGACCCAGTTGAGGTATTCCCTACGTCTTCACAAATTGAAATTGCTACTCGTTGTGTAATGTATTGTGATATAGTTTCGCCTAGAAATGTCCAATGCCCTATTTCTCTAGAAAATTTCAACGATAATGATACTGTAAGTGTAATACGATATTGCGGTCATATATTTAATACAGAACAATTAAATACTTGGTTTCGGTCTAACTGTAGATGTCCTATATGTAGATATGATGTTCGTAGTTATAATTCAAATAGTTCTCCACAAACATCATCTGTTGAACAAACGAATGAAGAATCAAATCAAGAATCAAATCAAGAATCAAATCAAGAAACAAATAGTAATAATGTTTCTAATAATTTTTCTCAACAAGTGAATGAAGAGAGAAGTAATACATTTGATACAATTTTGAACATATTAACTAGTAGTTTATCTCAAGACCAACTACTTGGAATGCAAGACAGCTCTGCAAATTTAATATATGATTCATCTGATCCTAATGCTATTAGGAATTTAATTAATGTTTTAAATAGGTACACTTATAATTAATACAAAGAATATATAAAGACAAAACCTGAATACAGTTTAATGTCTATCACACGACCACGTGTTGCGAAAATAAACAATGAAGAAAATAACCAAGAAAATTTATTATATAAAGAAGAAATGAGAGAAATCCAAGATAATGCAGTAAGTAATTGTAAACCATTTTTCGATATTTTTATGGAAAGTAGTTATTATTTTATTTATAATAGTGCTAGGTATATTTACATCGCTATCAAAATTACAATTCAAATTTCTGGTATATATATTATGTGGATTGTTTTACATTTTGCAGCTGCCCATTTATATACAACATTATGTGTACCAAATAATATTATTGGGTTATTTATGTCACCTTTTTTAACAGCTACACCTCATTGTCAAGGATTACGATGGATTATTTATAATGCGGCTAATGTAATAAATAATATGTGGTTAGTCTTAGGCGCGTGGATATGTTCTACACTTTTAGTGATAAATAGAGATAGCCCTAATGATAAATAGGTGTTAAATATATTATAAATTGATTTAAAGATAAAGGATATTATATATATATACATAATGCAAACATATAAGCGAAATGGAAATAAATGGTCTGTAAATGAATTGTTACAATTACAAAGAGAATATGAATTATTAGAATTATCTATACAAGACATCGCAGTTAAACATCAACGAACTGTTCAATCTATTTTATATAAATTAGAAGCTGAAGGGTTTATTGAATCTTGGAATGAAGCGCGCGGATTAAATGAATGGCGTAGCGAAAACAAATATGACGAATCTCAAGATGAAGATAATGAGGATGAAGAACAACTTACAGAGAATAATAATGATGATGCAACTGATGCAATATCCGAAATTGATGATTTGACAGAACGTGTTTGGAGTTTGGAAACATCTGTGGGAGAAATTCGAACAATGGTAAAACAAATGTTTGATAAGATGGTGGAAACTAAAACGAATACAAAAAAGAGAAGAAAGTTGCGAACATATTAGATATCCTAATGAGAAAAATGTGACAAATACAATTATATAGTTATTATTATTTTTAATTAATAATAATTATAAAATACTTAAAAGCAAATATATTTATTATTTATAATGTTCATTAATCTTGGTTTGTTTCTTCTATTCTGCTGCAACGTTAATAGTTATTATTTTAATGGTTTCACTAAACCACTTGGGTATTTCGATCCTCTTGGATTTTCAAAAAATAAACCAGAAAACGAATTGATTAAACTTCGTGAATCAGAACTAAAGCACTCTAGATGGGCTATGGTATCCGCTGTAGCAATACCTATAACTGAACTAGTTACTCATCAACAAGCGATTCACGTTTTAGACAACGCAAATATGTTTACTTTAATTACATTTACTACTTTTGTTGGTGTATACGAATTTCAATCTATATTATTGGGTTGGGAAAATCCATTTACAAATTCGTCCAAATTTTTTGTAATGAAAAACGATTATAACCCTGGAGATCTAGGGTTTAATTTGAAACGTTCATTTTTTGGAAAAGATGAAACATTTATGTTAAATGCCGAACTTAATAACGGACGACTTGCTATGATTGGATCACTCGGAATGATTGTTCAAGAATTAGTTTCAAACCAACCTATTTTTTAGGATTATTTTACACAAGTTAACGTT
>JGI25914J50564_10000018_pt1 | contig 51691 bp, 50 predicted proteins | sample LauGreSuBDMM15SN_2_FD_50564 | JGI IMG/M metagenome (IMG submission 50564) | reverse complement strand
ACTTAAAATCATTGTGATGATCTGCCTTGTACCAAAATACTTGCTCTTCTAACTTATTCGACTTCGCATTATTATTTATTACTAAACATTCATAATTTTCTTAATTTAATAAAATATATAATCTGTTACTTCCACTATATCACATTCTTTATTTAATTTATTCTCCGCAATACCTTTTCCTTTTATTCCTATTATATTTTTGTTGTAATTTTTTATTTTGCTTATATTCACTTGAATATATCTTTTAGTACCAACACCAATAAATATCATCATTCTTTTTGAATCTTTTTCTTTTTTCTCTCCTTTTTCTGGTTTATTTATTTTTATTCTTACAGACGCAATAATTCCATTGAATTCATAATTATCATTGGATATTTTTAAATAACAATTTGGAAAGAAATCTTTCGTTTTCATATCCCAATATCCATATTTTATCATTTGTTCTTGAAGTGATAATTCTCCTAATTTTTTCCTACGATTTGAAGCATAAATAGAAATATCTTGATTGCTTTTTATTTGGTAAATATCTACTTCTGCTAATTTTGCTTCATATAAATGGACCCATTTTTTATAGGAAGAAACACAATTATTTAATGTTGATTCCCAAAACTTTTTTGGATCATTTGCTTTCATATAAGCTAATTTATAAATCAATTGGGCGTAAGATAAAGCATGCGATTTACAAAACCCATATCTTGATAAATTGGAAAACTTCTTCATTATTTCTTTTTGTTTTTCTTTTGCTAAATGAGAAATGATATTTTTAAATTTATTGATTGTTTCTTTACAACCTTTTGTGAATCCTCTTCTATAATTATCGGCTTCAGCATCTGTAATATTAAAATCTTTTGCTATCATATCTATAGCATCATCATCAAATATGATATTTTCATTTAATTCACCTAATTCGTTACATTTAGACGCATCTTTTGCTGCGGGACGAATGATAGATAAACAAATAGCTAAGTCATATATATTTTTTGGTTTTATTTTTATAAATGCCTTTTTCATTAATGGAGATTCACCTAAAATAATTCCAATATTATCTCCTTTATGCAACATCTTAAATGTTTTTTCGTCAAAATGAAATAACTCAAAAGGAATGGCTTTATAATTATTTATTTCATAACATTGAGATAATGCTCTACTGGAAAGAATATCTATTTTAAAATTTTTTTCTTTCGCGATATCATATTTATTGAGAGATATTTGTTGCAACATATTTGTTTTATTTTTGCTATTCTCTTTATTTAACACCAAATTTTGTGGTACTCCTTCTGAGAAATATACTATACCCCCACAGTGTAAAGAATAGCAACGAAAAGTGTTTTCTAAATTCTCTTTATCTTTGATTACTTTTTGTTTTACTTCTGGAGAAAGTTTTGTTAATTCTTTTTGAATATCATTTTTACCTATAAATTTTCTTATACCTACATTTCTTATTGCTTGACGAATCGCTGACTTTTCATGAAAATGTACGTGATTACTAATTCTTGCTACTTTGTTAGGCCATTTTAATTGAATTTTTAAAAATACTTCATCTCTCAAATTATGAGGAAAATCTAAATCTATATCTGGTAAATTATTTCTATACTCATTTAAAAATCGAGCAAATTTTATATTATATTTTACTGGGTCTACATGACTAATTCCCAATAAATAACATACTAAAGATGATCCACACGACCCTCTCGTTACATGAGGAATATTTTTTGTTAATTTCATTATATCAATCGCTTGAATTAAATAACAAATCAAATTTTTTTGAGATAACAAATCTAATTCGTGTTCTAATCTTCGATAATAATTTTCATCGTCATAAGGTAAAGTTCTAACAAACATTTTTTTCAAATCTTCAATTGTATATCTTGAATAATCTTCTTCTTCTTCTTTAACTTGTGTATTGTTTTCACATTTTATCATATCTAATGTGTTAATTTTTACAAGACAATTATTTACATTTATTTTTTCATATTTATATTTCCAAGGATATATATTTTCTTTTAATTGTAAATAACTATTAATATTATTACAAATATGATATGAATTTTTTGCTCTTATATCAATAATCAACCCAAATTCTTTGTTTTTATTTAAACGCAATACTCTTCCTATACACTGAATAAATAATTTAGGACATCGATTTTGAACCTTATCCAAAAATATACAACAATCCAAATTTTTTATGTCTGAGCCTTCTCGATGTTTGTTCGCACAAAATAAAATAGCATTTGATTCTGCTTTGTAAAAGTCTTCATAATTTTTGAATTCACTTGAATCTTTACTCGTATCAACACATATTAAATAATTCTCAAATACTCTTTGCCATAATTTTGCCATTTGTATACATAATTCTATCATTCCACACCAAACAATTATTTTTTTGTGATAAATCTTACTTGTATCTATAATATATTTCATGATTGTTACCATTTCTTGATGATTTAATATAGTATCATAAGTTAACCATTTAATTTTTGGTCTAACAATTACATTATCTAGAAAAGCATCATAAATAGAATAAGAAGAAATAACATTGTCAAATGGTTTATATTCTAAATTAGGTGTAGCACTAAATCCAATTATTTTTATCTCTTTATTTTTTTCTTTTATGTATTCATAAAAATCTTTGGTTGATTTATTTAATGTATGACATTCATCGTGTATAATTAAATAAAACATTAATTTTATTTTATTATAATTATTATTGGAAGTTAGAAAAGCTCTGTTGATAATTAATAACGCGGGTTTGCCCCAAAATTTGGACGCATTAACACTATTATACCATGTATCTAATTTATTTTCCGTAAAATTTAAAACATTGAAATTTTTTAATATATCTTGAAATTTTCTTTCTTTTATGTTGGTTGGATGAAATTGTTCTATGAGAATTGATTTTTTTTCACAAACCCACAAAATATTATTTTTTGGATATCTTTGATTGTATTCATATATTAAATTCATAGCAATCCAAGACTTTCCTGTTCCTGTAGCATGAAAATGTACTCCTGACTGAAAATTATTTTCGATAGATGAATCTATCGCTTTACTTTGATTTAACCGCAACATTAAGTTTCTTTATTTTTTATTTATATTTTTAGATCAATTTTATAATAACCACTATTATAATTTGAGAGATATTTTATATTTATTCTAAAATTTATTTATATTGTAAAAATCTGTAATTTCATCATATTTCAATAATAATAAATTTAATAAGTTTATTCTTTCTTCTTGTATATTTATACTTATATAATCCTCATCAATTAACAATAATAATTTTAATATTGTTTTTGCTTGCTCTTTTAATCTTTTTTTTCTTTGGAGAATTAATTCTTCTAATTTTATTTCTTCTAAATCATATTTTAGATCTTCCAAATATTTTATATTTTCTTCTCGAAGTTCTTGTAAATAGTTTAACAGTTCATATTTTTCATCCATATTAAAAAAATGTATAATATTACCATTTATTAATCCTACTTGTTTTTTTGTAGTTAAATCTTGAATTCCATTCCAAATTATTTTTTCATTATCTTCGTCTTTTATTATTATAGTTTTATCTATAAAAAATTCTTTTTCATTCATAATATTTTTGTTTATATTTATTTTGAAAAAAAATTGAAACTTTATATTCAAAGATTAAATACAAAGTTTCTGTTGAAAGTTGTGAATTAAATAATAATGGAAGTTGAACCAACCTATCATCAAATACGACAAAATCCATATGGAAAAACAAATCAATCAGAAATGCGTGATTGTATTTTAGATACTTGTATACTTTCATGTCCTTTTGGACATATTGGTGAATGTAGAGGTAAAATTATGGATAAAACATATAATATTGAAGCAAAAGGACAAGATAAATATTTTTGTGAAGATCTTAACATAGGAGATATTATTGTAATTGTATTTAAAATAGATGGTAGTGATAAAAAATACAACCAAGTAAGTTTAAGAAATTGTATTGTTGCTAGAATAATATCAAAGCCAATTGATCTTGCTGAAACAAATCATTTTATATCTAATTCAACTAATAAAAAAATAAATATTTCTAAAATAAAAACAAAAGGGAGTTTACCATTTCGACCAATAGGAAGACGAATAGAAATTATTGAGAGTAATTTAGAATTAATAGGTGACAGAAAAAAATATTTCTCAATGAAATCTATTATGCCTTTATTTGATACAACAAAACAAAAAATTAGTTTATGAATACAAATATTATTCTATTAATATAATAATGGAAAATTTGGATTTAAATATAGATAACTATTCACTTGAGGATTTATTTCATCTCTTTAAAATAACCGTGGATTTTACTGAAAGAGACTTGAAAAGAATTAAATTAATAGTATTAAATACACATCCTGATAAATCTTCTTTACCTAATGAATATTTTTTCTTTTTTTCAAGAGCTTATAAAATTATCTATAATATTTATTTATTCAAAAATAAACAAGGAAATAAGCAACCAGTAGATTATGAGCATGTAGACTTTTTAGATAAAACAGAAAATAGTGTTTTATTGGATGAATATTTAAATAAAAATAATTTAAAAAATACACAAGAATTCAATGTTTGGTTTAATAAAAATTTTGAAAAATACAAAACAGAAAAAGATGTAGGATATGGCGAATGGTTAAAATCAGATGAAAATATAGTATCGACGGAAAATATACAAAAAACCGAAATGAATGATTTTATAAAAGAACAAAAAAGGAAATCTCAAGCTCTTATCAAAACAGACAAAATTGAAGAATTTTCTTTTCAAGGTAGTTCTTATTATGATTTAAACGAGCATGAGAAAAATTCATTCTCAGATAGAAGTTCGTCTTTACAATATAACGATTTAAAGCAAGCACATATAGAAACTCTTATTCCAGTAGTAGAAGAAGATTATTTTTTGATGAAAAAGTATAATAATGTGAATGAAATGAAGTCTTTTAGAGATTCACAAGATGTATCTAATAAACCCATGAGTAAAGAAGAAAGTATTTCATATTGGAAAACATTGGAAAAACAAAATGAAGAAAAATGTGTTAAAACTGCTTACTATTACGCACAACAAACAGAAGAAATTTTAAGAAAAGAAGAACAATTTTGGAGTTCTATAAAAAATATAAAAATGTAATTATATAATATGAAATCGCAAACAATGATTATAATTATTTTTATTATTTTTCTTTTTATTGTTTTTTATTATTTTCAAACCCAAAGTAAAAGTATACAATTTATTTTACAAAATTATGTATATATCGAGGATCATGTGAAATATAAAACACAAGATTATTTATTCACTGAATATGTTATAAAATATAAAAAAGAAAAAAAAGAAAAAATAAATAAAATCTTTGAAAATATTAAAAAACCTATCTTGTGGATTTATATTCCTTATGAATACAATAGTAGGAACTGGCAGAGTTTTGGATCTAGAAGTTCTTTTAACTTAAACCAACCTTATTTATATTTAACAATTCAAAGTATTATTCAACATTGTGCGAAAGATTTTTATATTTGTATAATTGATGAATATAGTTTTGATAAATTAATACCCGAATTTTCTTTAGAGTTAAATAAAATTGGATATCCTGTGAAATATAATTTAAAAATGTTGTGTTTGATAAAATTATTGTATTTATATGGAGGTATGATTGTACCATTATCATTTTTATGTTTTGAAAATTTACATCCTCTTTTTAAAAAATACACAAAAGATGGAAGGATATTTGTAGGTGAAAATGTAAATAATAATGTTTCTTCAGGAGAACATATCTTTTGTCCTGATATACATTTTATAGGTTCAAAATCAAAAAATCCTATTTTAGAAGATTTTATCCAATATATACAAATAACTACTTCAACTGATTTTACACAGGAATCTATTTTTTTAGGAAAATTAAATAATTGGTGTTTAGATAAAAAGAAAGTTAATTTAATTTCTCCAAAAGAACTAGGAACCAGTACAAAAGACAACCAAGCCGTTTTGATTGATAATTTATTAGAAAGAGATTATATATCTTTTTCAAAACACTTATATGGTATATGGATTCCATCTAATGATATTTTAAATCGAACATATTATCAATGGTTTGCTCGCATGTCTAAAGAACAAGTATTAAAAGGAAATACGATCTTGAGTAAATATATTTTACTAGCTCTAGGACCTGGTTCTGTTCCCAGAATAAAAGAACCATCTGAGAAAAATGACTGGATAAGTTTTTGGAAGGTTCCATCAGACGCTCCTGTTTGGGGACTTATGCCAAATGACTTGGGGAATGATGTTCCAAGAAGTAGGGATTTTTAACATAATAATCAATTTCATATGTATTTTTAATATACTTAATTTTAAAATGATAGTAGTTTTTATTAATATTACAAATTTGACGCGTTATTACTAAAAATGTTTGGTAAGTTATATTATTAATATTTAAAATGGAATAATAATTTTTTAGGGAAATAACAAAATTTTCTATTTCTTTTTTATATTTATTAAAAATATATTTATCAATATAAAATAAATTTGTATTTTTACATATTCTTTTTAAAAAATCTATGAGTAAATTCAACGGAATATGTATTTTAATATTTTTTGTCATATATATTATAAATATTTTTTATAAATAAAATTATTTCTACTTCTTCTTCATGAATGTTATAAAATATGATTATATATTTACATATGAGTTTAATGATTTCATATTTAACTTCTTCTTCAATTAATAGTGTAATTTTAATAAATAAATAATAATTATCTAAAAAATCTATGACTGAATAGCCATCATCTATAATTTTTATTGATAAAATCATGGCTTCATAGATTTTTTTTTCTTTTAAAAGAAAATGTAATTCTTCAAATTTATAAAAATGAATATTTGTTGTTATCTGGAGTACATTTAACATATCGATTTTTAAATTTAAAAGTTTTATTTTTTCACAATAATTAATAATAACTTTATAAGAATAATTCGATATTTGTAAAATAAATTTTTTTGAATTATCATCTATTATAAGATTTTCTTTAGTAATAATTGTAGATAATAATTTATCTAAATAATCTATTGTTGGCTTTGTTATTTTAACCGTTAATAAACAACTTTGTAAATTATCAATTAGTTTTTGATAATTTGTAATAGTTAAAATAAAATTTATATTTGGATAACTTTCAATATATTCTTTTAAAATCATTTGACAATTTTCATTAATTAAATCTATATTATCAATAATAATAGTTTTTTTTTTATGTGAAAGTGTAGAACATGTTTGAAAAAAAATTTTTAAATCATTCTTGAAATATTGTATTCCTTGCTCTTTTAATGTATTAATAATTAAAATATTTTTATTTATCTCTATAATAGATTCATTTTTATAATATTGTTGTAATAAAATATGAGATAACAAAGTTTTTCCACTTTCATTTTCTCCTGTAATTAATAAATTTAAATTAGATGTTTCGATTAATGTATTTAAGAAATCTATTAAATAACTATCTAAATTCATTTCTTCAAAACTTTGTGGTTTATATTTATTAATTAATAATGTTTCCATAATTTTATTATTTCGTTTATTAATATTTAAGTATATCTTTTAAAATATATATTATGTTAAAGAATTTTTATGAAATTTTAGAAATTAATAAAAACGCATCTCAAGAAGAAATAAAAAAGGCTTATAGAAGATTATCACTTAAATATCATCCCGACAAAAACTCTGAAAGTGGAGCAGTAGAGAAATTTCAAGATATTAGCGAAGCCTATGAAACATTAAGCGATCAAAATAAAAGGGAAGAATATGATAATCCGTCAAGTGCTGGAGTAATGAATGAAGAAGATATTCATAACTTATTTAATAATATATTTTTTGGTGGTGCTGGAATTCCTGGAATGGGAGGTATGCATATGGGAGGGATCCCTGGAATGGGTGGAGTACATATGAGAGGTTTTCCAATGAATGATATGTTTGAAGAAGGAGGGTTTAGTGCTGGACCTAGAGTACAAATATTTCAAAATGGAGTACCAATACATGGAGTACAAAAACCTGCTTGTATTGTTAAAACGATTGTTATAACTTTAGCACAAGTATTAAATAGTTTTAGTATTCCTATAGAAATTGAACGATGGATTATTGAAAATAATTTAAAAGTGTATGAAAACGAAACATTATATATTACTATACCTGAGGGAATAGATGAAAATGAAATTATTTTATTAGAAGGAAAGGGAAATATCGGACACAAAAATACAAAAGGTGATATAAAAATATTTGTAAAAATAGAAAATAAAACTTTATTTGAAAGAAAAGGGTTAGATTTGTATTATGTGAAACATATTTCTCTAAAAGAATCTTTATGCGGCTTTTGTTTTGATTTATTATATCTCAATGATAAAAATTATAAAATTAATAATAATATAGGAAATATTATCCCACATGATTATCAAAAAATTATTCCTCAACTTGGGTTAAAACGAAACGAACAACAAGGAAATTTAATTATTCACTTTAAAGTAGATTTTCCTACTAGTTTAAGTATTGAAAAAGTAAAAAATTTATCGGAAATTTTATAAAGTTAAATAATAATTAAATGGTGCTATACTCGTACCACCTCTTGTGTATAACCCTAATTTAGTATTACAATCATATCGACAAGTTGTCGCATGAAGTAATTTTGATCGTCTAACGGATGTAGAAGTAGCGCCAACACCTGATCCTGCTACATATTTGGTAAAAACATTAGCCGGTTTATTAATTATTAAACCGATAGAATAATTACGATGAGAACCTGCTGCTTTGCGAATATTCCATAGAGTCATATATATTTATAATAATTAATTTATTGCTAAAGATTTAAGAAATTTTACGACTTTGAATTTGAGCGTCTACTAAATAAATAGAATTTTCTGTCATAACAATATATTCTGTTTTTATCTTATAAAGTTTTTTAATTGGACTTGTATATTCCTCTTCACTTTTTACTAAAAGCTTATCGCTATTTGTTCTTACACCAATTAATGCTTTTTTATTAATAGAAGCTACCCAATAATCTGTCATGATAGGTTTATCTTCTAAAATTGACAATTTGATAGCATGTTCGATCGTTAGATGATCTGGCAAACGATAATTTTCTTGAGGTGTATCTTTATTTGCTAAAGAAATATTTTCAGTCATATAATTAAAAAATATATTTATCTTTAAATTAAAACTTAATTAAATATTAAATTCAATAATCTTTTTTCTAATTTTCTTCTTTTTATTTTTTTCTATATTCACCTCTATATTTTGTTGATTTATCTCATTATATTCTTCTCTTAATATATTTTTTAAGAATTCATATATTTTAAATAAAATAATCTCATTACACTTTCCTACAATTAAAATACTACCTGTTCTAAATATCATAAAAGAAATTTCGTTATTTTTTTTATGAGACTTTATCTCACTTGATAATTGTTTTTTCTTTTTTGTTGTTGTATCTTTTTCTTCCAAGACAGCTACTTTTATTTCATTTGTGGATATTGTATCGTCTGTTTTATTGATTTTTATTTTACATTGTATACCAGGATATTGACAAGGATCATAAAAACATTCAATATTATACTTATATTTTAATATATCGGTTAATTTATCACGATTAATATAAAAACCACAGTTAAAATTTGAATTTATTAATATAGTATCACTTCCTTTTGTATAAGATAATTCTTCTTCCATAAATGGTTGTAAATAATTCACAATATGTCTAAGTACCTCTTCAAATATTTCTTCACTTTGAATTCCTGGAATTTCTAGTTTACCTGTATTAAATACTTTCACATGTATTTCTTTAAATGTATCTTTTATTTTTAATCTTAATATCATGACAAAACAATTATAAAATGCTTGCTTCTTTTTACTTCTATAACTTAAAATATCCTTTTTAGAAATACCAATTGTTATTTTTCTTATATCCTTAAATTTAATTCGTCCATTTGGATTATTTATACTTGTTATAACTTGTTCTTCATAATACAACTCTTTTTTTATTTTTTCTTGAATCATATTTAACTCTTCTTCACTTTTTGAATTGTATTTTATTTGTTTTTTTATTATTCCATCGGATGCTGTTGAATAAGCAATAACAGGCAATTCCCAAAATAATTTCAAGTCTATTTCTCTATTTAAATAAGCAATCATTGATTTAGTTGATATATAAATATCAGTAGCTATAGGTGCGTCAGAAGTAATTTTGTCAAAAGTATTTATACTCTCTTGTGTAGTATTACACATGAAATTCTCCCATTCGTCGTCTATATCCATTTTCTATATATGATATTCTATCTCTTTAAATTCATTTCAATTATTTTATATTATTTAAAGTATTTATAAAAATTCTAAAAATTGTAAAATAAAATAATGTAAGTATACATCTTGAGGAATATCATTATTATGGAAAAGTTCTTCTATAATATCAAATTTGTCTAAAGGAATAGACCTTATTTTTTCTTTTATTAAAAAAGAAATAAATTTTTTTATTATATTTTTTTTGTCAATATTATATTCTTTATTTAATTTTGTTATATATTTATTTATTTTATCTATGTTTTTTTCTTGAAAATATATTATTAATGTTTCCCAATTTTTTTTTTCTATAATTTTTAAATAAATTTTATTTTGATTAATTTGAATGAAATTTATAATACTTCTTATATCTGACTTAAAATAATCATATAATAAATCAATGTTTTTTTGTTTGTAATTTAAATTTTCATTTTTTGATATTTTATAAATTAACGCAGTAATTTCTTTTTTTGGCAATTGATTAAATTTACACTTTATTAACTCGTTTTGTAATCCTTCATCTATTTTACATATATAATTACATATTAAACAAAACCGAATGTTTTTTGTGGAATTTTCTTGTATTAAATATTTTAATGCTTGTTGTGCGTTTTTAGTCATGTAATCTATTTCATCTAATATAACAAATTTTGTACCTTTTATAAACAAATTAGAACTATTAGCGAATTGAAGTATTTGATTTCTTATAATATCAATTCCTCTTTCATCAGAAGCATTTAAATGAATGATTAAAGAATTATTAACTTCATTCTTTTTTTGCTGATATAAATTGATTAAATTGATAATAGTAGTTGTTTTACCATTTCCTGGAGGACCAAAAAATAATAAATTGGGAATATGTTCGTGTTCTATAATATTTTTAAAGAGGCGTCTATTTATATCATCTAAGATTATATCATTATAAATAGTTGGTCTATATTTTTCAATCCATGGAATATATTCTGTCATGGTTTTTTTAACTTTATATTTTTATATATTTATTATTTAACAAATATATAAAATTTCTTAATTTTCTTAAACTGCTGTAGCGGCAGAAGATTGAGAAGCGGCTGCTGTAGCAGCTTGAGATGCTGAAGAAGCAGCTACAGCAGCAGCACGTGCAGCAGATGCAGCCTTTGCGGCAGAAGCAGCACTTCGACTTGAAGCAGCTTTCATTGCGTTCTTAGCGGCATATTTAGCTTTAGCTGAAGCAGCCATAGCTCGTCCAGCAGCACGCTTTATTGTACTTCGAAGTCTTTTACTAAGATTCAATCTGGAGGATTTTCTTGAATTCTTTCGGGATCGACGGGCCATTATAATATATAATTATAAAAAAAATATTTTAAATTTTATAATTACCAAATAGTATTTGTATTATGCCACCACATTTTATTGTTTTCCTTAATACTATAAATATCCCTAAATAAAATTAAACGAGATAAAGGAATATTTGTTCGATATTTGTCTAAAGGATGAGGATTTGTTTTTAATTGGGCTTCTAAAGCTTTTTTACTTAATTTTTCTCTCATTTGATGGGCGTAGTATATATAAAATTTTTTAAAGGATAATTCTTGAATGGGAATAATCTCACTATTATTTTGATGAAAATCTCTTAAATATTCATTACAAATGGATATTCCAGAAATATCTGCCATATCTTCTCCTAAACTTAACTTGGCATCAAAATTTATGCCATCTCTTTTCGCGAATAATTCATATTGTCTAATAACATCGTTTTGTATTTTTTGAAATTTTTCTTTGTCTTCTTTCGTCCACCATTCATTTAATCTTCCTAAATGATCGTACTGACTTCCCCAATCATCCAAACTATGAGACATTTCATGACTCAATGTGAATCCTAAATGTGCTAAATTATATTCTAATCCTCTTTCTTTCAAATCTACAAAAGGATATTGTATGTATCCTAAAGGAACGTAAATAGAGTTTTTTGAAGGAGTATAAGCAGCATTCACTACATAACATTGATCTCCTATAAATTTGGGTGGATATTGAGACCAATCTACAGTTGGAATATCTATATCGGTTGATTTTCCTTCTAAATTTAATGTTTCTTTAAATCTCCAATTACAAATCATTAACATATTTTCTAAATAATTATTCACATAAGGTAGAATAGGATCTTTTCTTAATATCTGAGGAGCCCCAATATTTAATTTTAAATTAGTTAATTTTAATAAAGCATGTTTTTTTGTTATAGGATTTAGCCAAGTATTCCTTTTTATAATACGTATAAATACTTCTTTTAAATCTTCGGCTATAGTTTGTAAATATATTAAATCTTTTTTATTACTATAATTTTTTATATACTCATTTGATAAAAAAGTGTTAAAAGCTAAACCTAATCCATAATATCCTTTAATATTTTGTCTATCATAATTTTCTTCTTGACCTCTTACAAATTTACCATTAAATTCATAAATAATATCTCTTGTTTTTATACAAAATAAACTTGCTTGCCTTAAATAATTGTATATCCAATATGTTCGAAACTCTTTTGTATCCCACTCCTCTAATAATAATTTTGTACCACATGATAAATAATTTAAATTATTAGATACAAACCAATTAGGTATTTGTTTAAATCCCAATTCTTTACAAAACTCCTCAAAATCAAAATGAAAATGACTTTTTGCGTATTCTTTTGTTATAGGATTATAATTTTTATCCTTCTCTTTTAAACATCCATATGCATTTATCATCTTTACTTCTATATTAAATACATCATGAGGATTTAACCCATGATTTGGACCTAAAACAGTATAAAATAATTTATTTACATATCTTAAAAATACTTTTCTATATTGTTTTTTGTATTTTGTATTTTTGCCATAATCAAAATATATATCTAAATCTATTAATGAAAATTGTGGACCACTAATATTACAACGAAAAATAGTTGGCTCTTTGGGATCTGGCAACATATTATATACAAAAGGACAACCCCATGAGTATAACTCTGATTTATTAAATAAAGCTAACATTTTCCATACATTTTCTTTTTTTAATCTTAATTCATCTATTACTTGGATTTGTTTCTTAATATTCGATCTTAACTGGGTTATAGTGGATGTATCTTGTGAAGATTTATAAAAAGTTTTTAAACAATTATAAAAAGGAGTGTTGCGTTTTTCTTTCAAATAATTTTTGATTATATCAAATAATTCTAAATATACTTTATGTTGAATTATACGAAAGTCATCATATTGGACGATATATTTTTCGTCTTTTTTTCTTTTTATTTTTGATAAATATTCTTCATTCACCCAATCATAAAAATCATTTTGAGGTTTATATTTATTATGATTATAAAAATGATCTATATTTTTTAATAGTTCTTTACTTCTTTTCTTATTTGTTTTATTAAAATATAACTTATTTGTTTTTTTAAATTTTTTTTCAAAAGAATTAAATGATATTTTTTGTGTTTTATTGTAATTCTCATTCATTTAATATATACTTTTATTCTTTTTTGTTTTTTTTATAGATAATTTATTCTTTTTTGTATTTTGTTGTTTATAAATAGAAAAATAAGTCCATGGTTGTGAAGGCCTGTCTTCCAAATAAGGCTGTAAATATTTCCATTGTCTATTCTTATTACAAAATTTATCTTTATAAAAAGGAGTACCACATGAACTACCCCATCTTACTAAAAATGTCATATTTTTTGCCATATTACTATCGCATATATTTCCATCTACCGCTCCTCTTGGTTCATATGGCTTAGGCCTACTTGGATCCGACATAAATTCTCTTTTATCTAATTCATAATGGGAACATACAGTTCTAGAACATTTATTTGCTTTATTTAAATAGACATCATAATGATCTGCTATTATTTTTTTTGCCAACGATACATCTAACTTTCCTTTGTTTTTTTCCATGAGATCAGTTAATCTTACTCTTCTTGCTCCTTGATGTCGACGAATATCATCAAACCCTGAATCTACGCATTCTAAATTACGAATTCTTGGATCATACGCAGCATTAAAACCTATAAAATAACCATTTTTTGTTTTCTCTACTAAATGATATTTTAATCCTAATTCAAGGCGAAGTATTTCATTCGAATGAATATCTCCAAATAACCATGAGTTCGCATAATCACCTGAATTGTTCTTTAATAATATTTTCACATAATCATCTAATGAATTTCCATATTGCATAGCTTGACGTATTCGACATGAAATAGGTGCTTTATTTTCATAAGGTAAAAATCCACCTATGGTTGTTTCTGTTCCTATAATTCCTTGAGAAGTAATAAAAAAATCGGTTCCACTCCATATCCAACCAGGAAAACCTAACATTAACATACGATGACCTTGTGTTGGTTGTATATCAATTATATATCTCGCTAATTGTCCGTCTAAGAATTCAGAAAAATTGTTATGTGCGACTAATATTTTTCCATCTTTCGTCCAATCTCCAACAGCCATAAATGCGCTACATCTATCTTTTGATCCACCTTCTTTAGTTGACATATTACTTGAGGTAATACCTTTTATTTTTATTTTTTCTGATTTAGGCATATTATTCCACCAACTATCTGTTAATGTCATGTAATTATTCCACGCAATCGATTCATCTAAAGAAAATGTAATTCCTTGAGAACTACATCCATCAGCAAAACCTCTCATCTCTTCATAAAATTCAAAATAATCTTTTTTTATTTTTGGAATAAAATATTTTTTACAAGCATCTATAAAAAAAGTCCATGAAACACCATAATTTTGATAAATCATAAAATTCAATATTTTCTTAACCTTTTCTATATCTTGAAAAATTAACTCCCCATAAGCAAATCCTCTTTCATACGGATTTCCAAATATAGAAACATACGTCCAACCATTTTTATTATAGCTAATACCATTTTTTACTTTTTTCATATATTATATAAATAAAATTGATTTGTTTCATATCAATATTATTCTTTAAAAAAGAGATGTCTTATTTAGAATTATTCGTTGGACCTATGTTTTCTGGCAAAACAACCAAATTAATTGATTTATATAAAAAGTATTCGTATTGTAATATTAAAGTATGTGTAATAAATCATTCTTTAGATACAAGATATAGCCAAAATCAAATGTCTACTCATGATGGAATTTTAGTTCCTTGTATTTTTATATCCGATATTTTATCTGTTTATAATTATTCAGAAATTGAAGAACCGATGAATGAAATAGGAAAAAATCATTTATTATTAAAAGAATCAGAAGTTATATTAATTAATGAAGGTCAATTCTTTGAGGATTTATATGAAGGTGTTTTAGAAATGTTAAAAGATAATAAAAAAGTATTTATATCGGGATTAGATGGTGATTTTCAAAAAAATAAATTTGGTGCGTTGCTAGATTTAATTCCTCATTGTGATAAAATAACAAAATTACATTCGTTATGTGGAATATGTAAAAATGGTACACCAGGGATATTTTCAAAAAGAATCGTGAAAGAAAAATCACAGACATTAGTAGGTGTAGATAATTATATACCAGTATGTAGAAAATGTTTTGAAATTTAAATATGTTTGTATTATATGATCGAATTAATAGATTATCAAATAGATATATTAAAAGTATTGTTTGTATTTTATTTGTTAATTTTTTCCGCGCAAATACATAATATTTTTACTTCCTTAAATATAAAAATACTTACTAAAAATATAGTATTACAATATATACTTATATTTTTGGTTTTCTTTTTTTTAGTATCTTCTATTAGCAATACAAAAAAATTAAGGGATATAGAACCCATACAAAAATTAATTTATAGTATATTTTACTTTATTTTATTTATTTTAACATTAAAAATTAATGGTATACTTCGAAATATTATTTTTATCTTATTAATTATTTGTTATTTTTTAGATATGAACCACGATCATTATTTTAATTTATTAAAAAATAAGAATAATACTAATAAATATTATTGGATTACATGGAAATATCCAAAAATTAATATGTATCCTGTTAAAATGTCTCAACTTTCTATTTTAACTCAAATAAATACTTATATTATTTATACTATTTTTATATTATTTATTATTGGATTTATTCCTTTTATTACAAATTTTTTGTTTAAAAAAAATAAATTCAAATATTAATTATTAAAACTATTTAAATTATAAATAATAAGTATTTTATGACTGAGAATATAATAAAGAGAGGAAGAAAGCCCAAAAAGGTTGAAGAAGACAAAGATTTGAATATTTGTAAAAAAAGAGGTAGAAAACCAAAAGGAGGAAAAATTGTATCTTTAAATGCGAATAATGTGAATAATGAAAATACAAAACCAAATATAATTTTACATTTAAAATGTGGTATGAATGATATTATTAATTCAACTCATTTTATGGATAGTTATAGTTTTGAAGGACAAAATAATTTATCTTTTGAAATATTAGAAAAAAACGAAAATATTGTTAAGGATGATTATGAGGATGAAAATAAAGTTATTTGGAAAAAAATAAAAAACTTAGAATTCCAATTACATACAAGTAATATTTCCCATAATAAATCCGCATGTTTTTGGTGTACGTGTGATTTTGAAAATCCTAATATTTATATTCCCAAGTATTATTTTAAAAATAGTTATCATGTTTATGGTTGTTTTTGTACTCCTGAGTGTGCTACTGCTTTTTTAATGAATGAAAATATTGAATCTTCGATTAAATTTGAAAGATATTCGTTATTGAATAATTTATATGGTAAAATATATAATTACAATAAAAATATTAAACCTTCTCCCAATCCATATTATTTATTAAATAAATTTTATGGTACTTTAACTATACAAGAATATAGAAATTTATTTAAAAATGATAAATTGTATTTAATGATTGATAAACCTTTAACTAAAGTATATCCAGAAATTCATGAAGATAATGATGAATTTATATTAAATAATAAAATTATAATATCAAATTATAAAAAATGAATCAAAAATATCAATTATTAGAATTTATAGCAGAAGGAAGTTATGGAAAAATTTATAAAGGACAAAATAAATTTACAAAAGAATTTGTAGCTATTAAAATAGAACCAAAACAATATCAACTAAAATTATTAATAAATGAATCCAAAGTATATTATTTATTAAAAAAGAGTGTTGGAATACCTTCTTTAAAATGGTTTGGTTCAGATGAAGAAAATTTTTATTTAATTACTGAATTATTAGGAATTTCTGTGAATGATTTATCTAAACATACTTCTTTATTAACTGGAGAAATGATTATAAATGTAGCTAAACAAATGCTAAGTTGTATAATATCTATTCATGAAATGAAACTTATTCATAGAGATATTAAACCAGAAAATTTTTTATTTGGATTATATGAGAATAATAACAAAATTTATTTAATTGATTATGGTTTTTGTAAAAGTTATCAAAAAGATGAAAATCATATTCCATTGATTTATCATAAAAAAATTATTGGAACTCCTAATTATATATCATTGAATATTCATTCTTTACAAACATCCAGTAGAAGAGATGATATAGAATCATGGATATATATACTCATGGATTTATTAAATTTAAATACTTGGAAAAAATATGATTATGAAAAGCAGCCCGAATTATTTGTTAAAACAAAACGAGATTGTATACTTGAGAATATTCCTTCTTTTATCAAAGAATTATTAATTTATACACGAGCGTTATCATTTGAAGAATCTCCCAATTATTCTTATCTTTCTGAAACTCTTGATAAATATATTTATAAACATATTTAAAGATATATATATTATTATAGTATCAATGAATCCCGATTCACAGCCAAATCTTACTCTCGACCAAGAGATTACTCCCTGCGTAGGAAGAGTTAAGTGGTTTAATAATAAAGCCGGATACGGTTTTATTACTATCATGAGTGGTACAACGGAAGAGCCCCAAAAGGGTTCAGATATTTTCGTTCATCATACTTCTATTAATGTTATTAACGAACAATACAAATATTTAGTTCAAGGGGAATATGTTGAATTTCAAATTATTCATACTACAGATTCAGATCATGAATTTCAAGCAGGCAAGATTACTGGTATTTATAATGGTAAGCTTATGTGTGAAACAATCCGAGACATTAAGTCAAATAAGATTCAATACAGGCAAAATAACAATGGTCCACAACTAGATACCCAGCAGATGTTATCATTGCCTGTGTTTAATACAGTATCATCTTATGAAGATGATAAGGAATTTACTACTGTACGAAAGCAACGTCCTAGAAATACAAATCAAGGGCCTCCATCTCGTGTGAATAATATGGAGCCTCCGACTCCACGAAAGAGCCGTGGACCATCTACGGTTAGCAGAGGACCTCCAGCAAATCGAAGACAATCTTTTTTTCAACAAGCGGTTTAATTTTAAATTCTATAATAAATAAATAATAATTAAATAAATAAATATATTTAATTATTATTATTCAAAAACTTTTTATATATTTGTATATGAAAAAATTAGAAGAAATTAATAAAAAGTTGAATATAACAACTTCATCTAAAAAACTTATTTTTATTTACACTCCTTCAAAAGTTGGTTCAACATCGTTGGTTACCTCCTTAAGAATTAATTTATTACCTGAATATAGTATATTTCATTTACATGATGAAGAATTGTTAGAAAAAGCGTTAAATATAAAATTTGGTAAAATAACCATTATGGATATTATAGAATACAACCAATCGTTGGGAAAAACAATATATGTTTTTGATATTTATCGCGAACCTATAGAACATAAGATATCCTTGTATTTTGAAACATTGTATGATTTACATTTTAATAACACGGAAGAAAACATGAGAAAATATTCATTACAATTAATTATACAACGATTTAATAAAATATTTCCTTTTTTAAAAATGGATGATTATTTTCAAACAAAATTTCATATTTCCTTTCCTAATTCTTTTGATTTTTCAAAAAAATATTTATTAATGGAAAAAAATAATATTAAATTTGTTAAATTACGCCTGAAAGATTCCTCTTCATGGAATTTTATTTTATCTACTTTATTTAAAAAACCTATTTTTACAATTAAAGATTATGAAAGTAAAAATAAGAAAATAAAAAACTTATATTTATCTTTTTATGAAAATTATAAATTACCTATTAATTTTTTACATTTAATTGAAAGTGTTCCTTCTTTTCAATATTATTTATCTCCTCAAGAACAATCTGAATATATAACTAAGTGGAGTAGAAAAACATCTTCATTGTTTTTTCCTTATACAACAAAAGAATATTCTCTGTATTATACTATATCTCTTGAGAATAAATATTATTTTAACTTTCAAAAATATCATTATATTGATGAAGGATGCATCTGTAGAAAATGTTGTTTTCAACGAGGAAAAGTTTTGTATTTAATAAAAAATAAACAATATAGATTAGAAAAAATTTTTCATTAACTTTTTAAAATATTGTTTTAATGTTGTTATTTTTTTTCTTCTTTTTCTTCTTTTTGATTTTCCACCTAATGTAGCTTTAGATGGAAGTTTACCGCAAAATAATCCTTTATCACGAAAACCATCAATAAGTTTTAAATTCATTTCTGGGTTTTTATTACATAATTCATCATTATTTTCTCCTTTTAAATAAAAATTCTCCGCCATTACATTATAATGATATTTTAATCAATATCTAATAAAAGTTGTTCTGGCTTGTATTTTAAGATGTCTACACATTTTTGTTTTATGGATGTTGGAAATTGTTCGTACCCATAAACCTCTTGTAATAATACCCATTCAAATAAACCACCTAAATAAATAAATACATTTTTAAAACCTAAATTTATTAATTGATTATATTTTGTAATTAATTTTTCTTCATACCCATTTTTACCATAAATTACTATTTTGATATTTTTATTTTTTTTTAAATAATGATTTATTGTTTCTTCTTCTTTTTTATAATCTAAAGTATTTAAAATTAATAATTCTTGGTCTTCATTGTTTAAAATATTAATCATGATAAATTGTTTTTTATTTTTTATTACGTATTGTATATCTTCGAAGTTTATTTTTTTTACGGATTGAAAATTTCCCATGTTTTATATTGTATTTTCTTTTTGTATTGTTTCTTTTTGTTTTTTTTGTTTTGTTTTTTCCTCCTTTTTTTATTCTCATAGTTTTACCAGTTGCTAGTTTGCTTCGATATTTTATACTTGAAGATTTAGCAGTAGTAATATCTGTACTTGGATCTTCATCTATAGAAGCAAGTTCATAATCTATATCATCTGGATCCTCTTTATCAAAGTATTTGATTTGCGACTCGAGAGAAAAATTTGTTTTTTTACCAGATTTATCAGTTTTTCCATTTAAAGGGCTTGTATTAAGTTTAAATTTAATATCTTTATATTTACATAAATTTATAATTTGTTCTGATAATATTTTAATCTCATAAATAAAATTATTTTTATTATTTATGTTAATAATAATTGGATTTAATTCTTTAATTTTATTTTTTAGTATTGTCTTTGATTCTTCTAAAAATTTTTGTATAAAAGTATTATAACTAGTAATAAATCTTTTTGTATCATTACATAAATGTTGTACGTCTATTATAATTTTAGATTCTTTCTTTTTTGACTTTAATAATAAATCTATTTCTCTTTGTTTATCTACAAAATAAGTATAATATCTTATTAATTTATTAATATCTTCTTTTTGTTTGGTGTCTAATGATGTAATAAATATATATTTTTTTAAATTTTTAATGTATTTAATATTAATTAAAAATAAATCAAATTTCACTATAAAAGCCTTAATATTTGCTTCATTACCTTTATCACTAGGGTTTTCAAATATTGAGTTAATTGAAAATTTATTAATTACTTTTTCATAATTATCAATTATATCTTTAATTGTACTATTATAATTATTAATAACCCATAATATGTTATTATTACCAATATGTTCTCTAAATGATTCATTTAACAACGTAATAGTTTTAATTGCATCATTTAATCTTATAGTTTCATAGTCTTTTTGTATTTTATTTACAAAATTTAATGCTAATTGGTTTAATGTTTCAAATAATTCACTGTCTTTTTTTACCATAATCCAACTTGTTTGTTTTGTAAAAATTGGATATTGTATCCAACATAGATTATTTATATTTCTAATATAATTATATAAATTATATTTTTTTATACTTGGTAAATTTGATAAAGAAATAATACTACTACTAGATGAATAATCTTTAATTTTTTTTTTTATAATTTTATCAAATTTAGATTCATAGTTAGACAATAAATTAGTCAATAAAAATGCTAAACATTTTTTTAATGAACTATATGAGTCTGGTTTAATTGCTACATATTGAATAAACTCCTCTATTAAGTTAAATAATTCAATAAATATAGAAGGTACTAATACCCATACTTCAACTGTTGGATCATCAAATAAATACTTTTCTTCAAACCAATGCCAATCTGTATATTTAGATGTAGAATATTTTGTGGGATATGATTGAATATATTGAGGTGGTTTAGTTGATGACTTAATATATGGAAAATAATATTCGTATAATAAATATATTTCTTGTACTTGTATTTTCCAACTTTTAAAGAATAATATAGTATTATCTATACTAATTTGAGGATTTCCTGTACTTGCTAAACTAATTGTGGTTGATTTAATAAATTTTTGTAAACACTCGTCAATAAATTTATTTTTTAATTTTCTAAAATCTTCAAAAACACTATTTTTATCAGATTCGCTTACAAAGCAACTATTATTTTTAACTTTTAGTGTTAATTGTGATGATTCTGGTGAATCTTCACGTTCTTTTACTGTTATAATAATATTTTGTTCTTCTTCTACTTCTGGAGTTTTCACAGCAGCCTTTGCTATTATTACAGGTTTTATTTGAGGTATTTGAAAATTATAAAATGTTTTGGCTGACATATTCTCATGAATATTTATATTATGCTTTCTTGCTAACCCTTCTATAATATTTATAATTCCTTGGGAGGCTATATTTAGTTGATATGTATGAAAGTATACAATTATATTATAATTCTTTATCACATTAAAGAATTTATCAAAAGAATCACTCATTACACTAATATGGTTGTTGAAAGAACCTTGTCCTACTGCTGTTAAATGTATTCTTACAGGATTCGTTTCGGAAGCATTTGTTTCTATACAACGCATGACTGCTAATTTTCCAATTGCTTCATACTGAAGTGAAACTAATAATTTACAAATATTTATATTAATTGGTTTATTTATTATTTCTAGTCCTTCAGGTGAATATTGATTTATATGTTGTAAACTTGGTGCTGCTGTAAAAACTTGTAATAATCCACTATCTTTTATAGAAAATGGTCTATCTTTCCATATCTCTGGAATACCCCATTGAGCGAATATATTTAAATTATCTTTATTAGATGTTAAATATTGTAATACATTTTCATATATGGTAAGGGGAGTATCGAATTGTTCTAATGTTAAATACCCATTTTTATAAATATTATTAAATAATTCATTGTTAAATATTGGCTGAGAATCTACTAATTGTTTGGAACTATCATTAATTCTTTTAAATAATAAATCTCTAATTATGAGAGAGATTAAGCAAGAAAGACTTGCTCGTGGACCTTGAGTAGAATCACCATAATAATTAATAATTTCAAAATATTTATTACTTGGTGCTTCTAAAAAATTATATTGACTAGCAATTTGACTGATTGAATTTATGGATAATTGAGAATATGGTAAAAGCAAAGCATCCACACCAATTACATTAAAAAATTTTGCTTTACTACTAGTTTCAATGTGAGTATAACTACTATATTTAGTATTTATGGTATTTATACTAACTGGAATAAAAAGTTTAGCCTCTGTTTGAGATATATTTATTTTTCCAATGTTTGCTATAACATAGTCCCGTAAATAAGATGAAAGAGGAGGACTACCGGGAATATCATTTTTACACTTAGGTGAACCATCTTCTATTTTATAATAATTAACTGGTGATAAACTTCCATACTTAGATTTAATAATATCAAATTTCATTCTGTTATCTGTTGTTGATAATATAGCATTTAAATAACTAATTTCTGGTGTAATTTTTTTTGGTGTTTCTACTGGAGGAGGTGTTTCTACTGGAGGAGGTGTTCCAGTGAAAAAATTCCACAAGGATGTGGGTTTGGCTGGAGATGGTGTTGGAGTAATTAAAGCAGCAGGTGGTGTAATTGGTGAAACAGTAGTTTGAGGTTGTTTTTTTTTAAATTTACTAAAATCTTCTCTAAGTTTTTCAGGTGTCATTATTTCTCCTTTTAGTCTTCTACCTCCAGGAGCAGCCAAAATTTCATCTGTTTCTGATAATTTTTTTCTTTGTTGGACTGAGGTTGGCTCAATTGGAGATGCTATTACACCATCAGAACCTTTTGCGACTTCTAATTTATGATCTTTTTCATTTAATTTTATGCTTGGACCAATCCCTGATTGAATTCCATCGCTAGGACCAGCCAAAGATTTTGCTAATTTTGCATCCTCCGCAATTTGTATTTGTTTTTCTTTTTCAATTTTGGTTCGTTCTTGTAATTCTAAAGATCGGGCTAATGCCTCATCTTGTTCTAGTTGTATTTTTTTTTGAATTACACTTGTACTATCATCCGCTTCTATAACATCATTTTTTGTTTCGGGTTCTGGTGGTTTACTACTTATTAAAGATTGCCCTAGTGCTAGTACACTACTAGTAAATTTCCCCAGTACTCCTAAGTTTTTTTCTTCTGAACCTTTTGATATCAGAGATTCTGATGGAACTGTTGTTGATTTTTCTGATGCTGCTTCTGGTAATACTTCATGTAAATTTGTTTTTTTAGGCGTAATTATTATTGGACTTGATAATAAAGGAGGTTCTAGTAGTTTTGGTTTTTTTGTTATAGTTGGAACTATTATTTTTGGAATTTTTATTAATACATTAAGATAACTTAAAATATTATTTTTAGTAGGCGAAGCAATAAATTTTAAATTATATTTATTTTCTACTATACAGTTATAAATTATATATATATTTAAAGGAATTTTACTTTCCTTACACTTATTTATAAAATCTAATATTATCTCTTCAGTTAAATCTTTTTTATCTCCCATAATTTGTTTCATAATATTACATGACTCATTATATTGGATAGCAACTTTTGCTTCCGAAATTTTTTTATCTATTTCTATTTGATTTAGTCCTGATATTGAAGGAGCTATTTGAGGAGTAGTTTTTGTTGGTATTAATGGAACCACTGGTATTTTTACAGATTTATCTTCTGGTTTGGAAGCCGGATTAAGAAAACTAAAAAATCCATTTGTTGCTACTGGTGGTGTTGCTACTTCTGATTTTGATGCTTCTGGTAGTGTAGAATCATCTACTGGTGCTGGTATTTTTTCAGTAGACGAAGTATTCCATTTTATTTCTTCTTTTGGCTCTGATTTTTTATCTATTTCTATTTGATTTAGTCCAGATATTGAAGGAGCTATAGGAGGAGTAGTTTTTGTTGATACTACTGGAACCACTGGTATTTTTACAGATTTATCTTCTGGTTTGGAAGCCGGATTAAGAAAACTAAAAAATCCATTTGTTGCTACAGGTGGTGTTGCTACTTCTGATTTTGATGCTTCTGGTGGTGTTGCTACTTCTGATTTTGAATCTACTGGTAATGTTGAATCTTCTACTGGTGCTGGTATTCTTTCAGTAGACGAAGTATTCCATTTTATTTCTTCTTTTGCCTCTGTTTTTTCTTTAGGTTTTTTTTTTATATCCGATAAAGTAGCTTTTGTTGGCGTTGACACCATTCCTGGAATCTCAGGAGTTTCTACAGGAGATTCATCAGTATGGATAATAGGAACTACCACTGGTGTTTCCTCAGGTGATGTCCCTGGGTTTACAACTACTGGTATATTTATTTTGATTGCGTTTGTATTGGCCGCTGGAGCCTCCTCTGATTTAACTAATGATTTTATTTGTCCTGAAGGCACCACGGATTTAGCTGATGATTTTATTGGTCTTGAAGATACTTCTGATTCCTGTGGGGAATCTGTTATTGGTTTAAGATTTTTTGGCAATGATGATGATGAAATAGCTCCTTTAGCCAATGAAGATGATGATGATGACGATGAAGTAGGTACTTTTGCCAATGATGATGACGATGAAATAGGTCCTTTTGCTAATGATGATGATAATGAAGATGATGATGATGAAATAGGTCCTTTAGCTAATGAAGATGATGATGATGATGATGATGATGATGATGATGATGATGAAATTGGTTTTGTATAAGATAGTTTTATTATTTGTTTTTGTGGTGATTCTGGTATTGATATTTCAGATTTTTTTTTATTAGGTAATTTTATACATGTTTCCATTATTATAAATTAGTATTTAATTATTTAATTTACTAAATATTAATTTATTTGTGAATTGTTTTATTTACTGATTTACTTTTGGTCTTTTTCTTTTTTTTTCTTTTGTTTGTTTTTCTTTTTCTATTTTTGTTTGTTTTTCCTCCTCTACTATCATCTAAATCTGTTGTTTCGGACACACCATCTGATATTTCAATAGTTTTAGGTAATTTTATACATGTTCCCATTATTATAAATTATTATTTAAATTACTAAATATTAATTATTTACGAATTGTCTTTCTTTTATTTTTTTTTCTTTTATAATTTTTTTTTGTTTTTCCTCCTATTGTTTCGATACCTAACTCTTCTTTAATTTTATCTTGTAAATCTTTTGACAATATTCTAGGATCTATTTGTTTTATACAAACACCCCCTTTATATTTTTTTTTAGTTAACCTTTTATTATTATTTAATTTTTTTCCACCTTTGAATTCGGATGTTGCTTTGCCTCCACTTGATAAATCACCCTCGTAATCTGGTTCTGTGGACGCATGAACTAAATCAACGTCATGATAATCAGCATCATCATCATCAATCTCCTCATTCTTACCAGATCCTTCCCCAACAATTTCATTACCCTCGTCAGGAATTTTATTACCTTCGCCAGGAATTTCATCACCTTCTCCGGGATTTTCACTAATAACCTCATTACCACCTTCAGAAACATAATCTCCAACATTAATACATACAATTGAACTATTACTACCCATAGCTCTACCAGAAGAACTTTCTGGAGCACTTCTCGTTCTACTAAAAGGCTTAGATATCGCTCTTCCAGTTCTACTAAAAAAACTACTACTACTAGTACTCGAACTAACAGGCGCAATGCTATCTTCGGTCGTTTCAATTTTACAACATAAATAGTTAACTACGGGATATGCTATGAATTCGACGCATTTTTCATTTCCATCGCATCTATTAATTTTATTCTTATTTGGTAATGTTGAAAGATCTAAAGTAAATTTTTTAATTAGTTTTGGATTATTCGTTTTAGGAAAAAATGATAATTTAAATTGTAAACTATCTTTCTTTTCTATTTTTAATGTAAGATCATCAAAATCATATATATCTATTTTAAATTTTTTCATTATTTTTTCTGGTGTAGTATATTCATAAATTTCATCACTATTTTTATCTATAACATCAGGATATAATAATATAATTTTATTCTTAGCAATAATAGTTGTATAAGAATATAATATATTCGTAGAGTTTCTCCAATTGTCTCGTGATTTTGTTTTCACAATAAAGTATTCTTTGGATTCGCATGACGTACCATCTTCCTTTTCTTTTTTCGATGCTGCGATAGCAGTTAATACTTCACTACTATCTTTAAATTCATAAAATTTCTTAATAGCTTTATATAAAGGGGATGATATAGCGGATGAATTTGACATAGCAAAAAAATTTAATGTTATTGTCTTATTATCATCGGATGAATCTAATAATCTGATTGTATTACTAGTAAAATTTCCTTGTAGCAAAGTAGTTGGTGGTAATAAATACAAATCGTTTAAATTATATACAGTAGGATCTCCACCAACATAAATTTTTTTATTTGATATATTATTTCTTTTTTTCTTTTTTGATATTTTTCTTTTTTTATTTTTTCTTTTTGAAATTTTTCTTTTTAATTTCTTTTTTGAATAATTTTTATTTCCTCCTTGTTGAGCTAGTGTATTTTTAGACAAAGTTAATGTATCAATATAATTGTCGCCATCTTGTTTTATAGTAAGAGATACATCAAAACTAACAGCTTTGCTACCTTCAAATGAAACATTTATTTTACCTTGATTTTTTACTGTATAAGTCTTCTCAGTTTCATTGTATTTTATAAATTCTGATTTTTGAGATTTTAAATAATCCCAAAGTTGTAGTGATGTATTTTGATAAGTTTTTAAATCTGCTTCTTGTTTTGTTTTTTCATCTGTTGCGGCTTTAGTTTTTTCTTCTTCTGCTGTTCTTTTAGCCTCAGATGCTGTTCTTCCTGATTCTTCTGCTGCGGCTTTTATTTTATCTTTTTCTGCTTTAATAGATCCTTCACCTTCTCCAGTTATCTCCGAGCTTTCTATTAATGACGTAATTATTCTTTTAAATACTTCTATATCTTCTTGTGATCCTGTAGATTTATCTTCATCATTATAAGTATAAATTCCATGTTCGAATAAACATTTCCATAAATTATCAGTAGTTAGGACTTTACCAGTAAGAACTGCGTATTTTACAATTATTTTTTTTAATAGATCTTCGGTAATATTATAATCATTTATGTTTAATTCTTTAATAATTTTATTAATTGAAGAACAAGCAGGGTCAGTTTTAATATACCTATTGTATGCTAAAATATTACCTTTTATTCCTTTAACAGTTTCACTTGTAATATAATCTTCACTTCTACTAGTTGGAAATATTTTTTTAAAACTTTCCTCTTCATTATCATAAACTATGCTATAACATTTTTTAAATATTAACCAAAATAATATATCATTATTAAAATTATCACTATTTATATAAGATTCAGTACCACTATTGGAATTTTCTATTATTAATTCTATTATTCTTTTAAAAAAAGGAAAGGTCATTTCATTATTAACTAAATAATCAGCTATATTAATTTGTGGGTTTAATTTACTAATAAATTTTTGTATTCCAATAGGTATCAAACTTGTTATTGTATTTATAATATTACCTAATTTTTTAGGTTCATTTAAACTAATATCTAATAAGCTTGGATTATAGAATTTGTCGCTATTAAAAAATATATAATATATATTACTCTTACTATTTAAATCAAATTGGGTTTTTTTACTATCAAACGAGTTCAAACATATATAATAAATTATAATTAACTTAAAAACGTCTTCTGTAGCAGTTGTTGTATATATATTAAATAAATTATATATTTTTCTTATGGCTAAAGCTTTAATTACAGTATTTGTACCAGCATTACTATTATTATCTACAATCATAAATTTATCATTAAGATTTATACAATTATTATCATCACAAGCACATTTATTTATAGCCATTTTTAGATAACATAAAATAAAAATTATTGGTTCAGTAGTATATTTAAATTTATTGGATAATATTATTCTATAAATCAATTTTGTAATTTCTTCATCACTAATTTTAGAACTGGAAATTATTTGTGTACTAATAATTCCTGAATATAAATTTTTAATTATATTACATAAATCCGATGTTATTGTATAATATTTTGTAATACTAGAAGCATTTTCAACATTATCACTAGTTTCGCTAACAATTTCAGTTGTAATTTGTCTAGTTAAATTAACTTTAGTTATTTTAATATTATATGATTTTGTGGATTGTGCTTGGGGGGGAATTTCAGTTGGTGAACTTGAAGAAGTACTAGATGTTGGTCCTGAAGAAGTACTAGATGTTGGTCCTGAAGAAGTACTAGATGTTGGTCCTGAAGTTATTTCAGATGATGGACCTGAAGTAGTATCAGATGTTGGACCTGAAGTAGTATCAGATGAGGTGCCTGTATCTGCTCCTGATTTATCTTCGTTGGATTTTGCGTCTTCTTCTTTTTGTTTTTCTTCATCCGCAACTCGTTTTGCTTCTGCTGCTTTTCGATATTCTTCGATTATTTTTGTAATGAGGTCTGGGAGAGAATTTTTACCTTTGTCAGTAATTTTTGATGTACCAATATCTACTATTTGTAAACATTCAACTATTCTATCTTTTATACCGGCATCATCCAGTCCCAAACTCAAACTATCTAATTTGGTTATTATTTTATTTACCAATGGTATAGTAAGTTCTTGATTTCCACCTAATGAAGATCGAGCCTTTAATAATATTTCTTTTATACTTTCACACCCATCCTTTCCAAATTTTGTATATAAATCAATAAAGTTTTTAATTAAAGTTTTAACTTTTTCATCATTCGTATTATCTGATTGATTGTTAAATAATTTAACTTTCACATGTTTATCTGGTATATCAGAAACAATTTTGTTAGCAATAATATCTTTATCGAGAGTTAAGTCGCCTGAGTTAATATTTTCCATAATTTTTCTAATTATTTCTTGTAATCTGCTTTTTGTTAATGATTCATTTTGTTTTATTTCATTAGTAATAATTCTTTCTAAATTTACTTTATCTCTGTTCTGCTTTTCTCGGTCTAGTCTTAATTGTTCTGCTGCTGCTCTTCTTGCTTCTTCTATCTCATTTAAATTTACTTGATTTATTTTCTCTTTAATAACATTAACAAAAGTTTCATTAATAGTTGGATATGAATCTTCATATTTAAATGATTTATATTTAAATAAAGTATTAATTAATTGATTAGCTATCATATTAATTATTTGAGCGGTTATATCTGCCCCTTCAGTCTTTTGTTTAAACCGCAATAATAAATCTTTTATAATATCATCTAATTGATTGCTATTTATATTATCTGGTATTCCAATATTTTCTACTTTATCTATTATAAATTTATATACATCTTTATTACTATATATATTATTTATATAATCACTTAAATTTGTCCCTAACCTAATAGAATTATTAGAATTATCAACTAAAGTTTTACTATTTAAACATCGTGAAAATCTGTCTTGTGGTAAATTTAAGTTTGCTAACTCATTAATTACTTTTATAAATGTAATATTAGTAAAATTTTTTATCTTATACTCTTCTTTGTCTAATACCTCTTTACATATAACTTCTGAACGTCTTTTTATTTCAGCCATATTTATATATACCAATATTAATTAAATTGGATAACAATTTCAATTTCTTCCTTTTTAATACTTTTAATTGCCGAAATAGATAATTCTTCTCTTTTCTTTCTGGTTTTAGAATTGTCTACAAGTTCTTTTTTTCTAGAACTACTATTTCTATTATTCATGTCCTTCTCTATATCATCATAGTTTTCTTCAATATATTGTATAACATTGTTTTCTAACGCCCATTTAAAAAAGTTTAATTGACCTAAAGTTGTTTCAATATATTTACCATCTTTATAAGGAATTTCAATTCTTTCCCAACGACAGAATGGATCAAATCTTCTTTTGGAATAAGCTTTTAATTTTAATTTATAATCTTCGTAAATTTTAAAACGCGTTAATTTTCCATTTATCTCAATATCATATAATGTGAAATTCTTCTTGGAATAATTTGTAACAAACCAATCAATAATTCTTAACGAAATCATCGATTTACCTGTAATTATTAACAACATCTTTTCTAAATTTTCTAAATTACTATAATATTCTAACAATTTACTCAATAATAATTCATTTTGTGTTGAATACTTTTTCATTTATTAAAAAATAGTATTTGTCTTTAATTTACTTTATTTAATATTAATTGTTTTGTAAATAAAAATTTGTTAGAATTAGTATCTCTTCTCTTCAAATTACATTCTAAACAGCAGATAACTATATTTTCTCTATTATGCCCTAAATCGTTATTAACCCTATCTAAAGTCCATTGTTTATTTTCTCTAACTATTTCATATAAAATAAAAATACAATCATGACAATAATAACATTTTAACTCTGATTCTTTTATTTTATCGATTACTTCTTCATAAGTTAAAAATAAACTTGTATCATATATATTTTTTTTTATATCTTGCGATTTATAACTATTTAATTTGTTTTTTATTTCACTTTGGAACAATGGATATTCTAGGTTTTCAATATTCTTTAATTGGTTATTCCATTCTAATATTTCTTTATCTATTTGCCATTTTTTACTATTCACTCTTATTTCTACTTTTCTCTCTTTTGTTAATTTCTTTATATAATATCTATTGTTTATTCCTGTAATTTTTATTGATTTATCCATCTATTATTTACTAATTTTTTTTTATATTATATTATATATTATAAAGAATTAGATATAAACACATATATAATATATAATGGAATCTATTAAAGAAGAATGTATTGAATTAAAAAATATAAAATACAAAACAATGTTATTAAATGGAAATGTACCCAAAGAAACAATGTTATCAGATACCGCGGATATGGATACCTTGAATATTTTTTTAGAAAATGAAAAAAATTATAATACAACAGAACCTTGGAGCAAATTGGATAAAACACTAAAATTTAGAAAAATGTTAATATTTGTAGAAAAATACAAATTAGAAAATTTATTGTCTGAAGAAGAAAAACAAGAAATGATTGTTTTTTTACGCAATTGCTTGGATAAAAAAAAATTACAACGAGTGAAGGATGTACTATATAATAAGGAAACAGGAGAGATAACGGATATTCCTTGTCTTTGTTATAATAAGAATCTTAAACATTTCACTTTAAAAAATATTGATAAACGAGTTTCTACTCTTAAATCTTTACCCATAAAAAAATAAAATTGAATTTAATTTAGTATTTTATTTTTTATTATATCAAAATGAAAGAAGAGCTTTATATTTTTATAATTGTTTTGTCAGTTATTTGTGGTTTGTTTGGTTGTACGTTATGTTGTTGTGATATGAATAATTCTAAATTAAATAAAGATAGACCAAGGCAAATTGTTACTATATCCTTTGAATCACCAGTATGAATTTAAAAACTATATAAATATATTTTTACTAAATATATAATGGAATTAGAAGATTGTATAGAAGAATTTTTACATATTATGGACCAATATGATTGGGCCGAAGACATAGAAGAAAAAGAAGAAGAAGTTTTTATGGAAATTTACGATTGGTTAGAAGATGTATATGGAATTGAATTAGAAGTGGATGATGAATTAAATAATTTTATATTAGATGTATTTGAGTACTTTTTTAATTATTTTTTTCAACAAAATACTAATTTTTTAACTAATCAAATAGAAAAATTGTCATTGATAGACCAACCAGAACAACGAACAGATGCTTGGTATGCGTTTCGCAATTCATTAATTACGGCTAGTTCTTGTTATAAAGTTTTTGGAAGTGAAAAATTACAACAACAATTTATTAAAGAAAAATGTTTTCCAAAAGAAATGAGTTCTTATGTGAATGTGGAATCACCCTTACATTGGGGACAAAAATATGAGCCACTATCTATTTTATTTTATGAATATAGGTATAATACTCAAGTGAAAGAATTTGGATGTATTCGGCATGAGGAATTTCCATTTTTAGGTGCTTCTCCTGATGGAATTAATGTTGATATTAGAAGTGAAAAATATGGTAGAATGTTGGAAATTAAAAATGTTGTAAGTAGAGAAATTACTGGAATACCAAAACAAGAATATTGGATACAAACTCAAATACAAATGGAAGTGTGTAATTTGGATATTTGTGATTTTTTGGAAACTAAGTTTATTGAATATGAAGATTATGAGATAGCTCAAAAAGATGGAGATTTTTTACATTCCAATAATTCTATTGAAATAAACAAAGGAATTATATTATATTTCGTTCATTCTAAAAATAATTTTAAACCTTTGTATATTTATAAACCTTTGGATATGGATATGATAGAATATGATTTTTGGTATGATGAAATGTACGATAAATATGAAAAAGAGGGATACACTTGGGTTAGAAATATTTATTGGAAATTACATATATTTCATAATACCGTTATTCATAGAGATAAAAAATGGTTTGAAGCACATATTAAACAAATTGGAGATTTTTGGGATAAAATAAAAAAACAAAAAGAAATTTAAAAAGTCAATTCATGGATTGCGATTATAAATTACATAATTGATTTAAAATATGTAATTTAACAAAATGTTTTTATTATCAACGATGTAAACCTATTACAAAAAAAAAATTACCTAAATTATTTTCATGGTTTTTTTAGGAAATTAACGAACTAGTGGAAGACTGCTATCTCCATTCACTAAGAAAGTGTATAAGTTATCTAATTTAGCCTGTAATGCGATGATTTTATTATTAAGGACAGTTTCAGCACCTGTTGCTCTTGTTATTTCAGCATCTATTCCTGACTGAAGACCAGTTTCATTTGTTCTAGCAAGTGATGCTTCAGAAACAATCGCAGTATTTAAAGTGTTAAAATTAGAAGTAGCTGTAGCTGCTAATGCTGCTTCAGCAGCTTGTGCTCTAGAAACTTCCGCACTTAAATTAGTTGTTGTTAATAGTGCGTTTCCAGCTAAAGATCCCTTAAGACTAGATATTTCCGTAAACATGGAAGAAAAGTTATAAACGAATGTTCCAGTAGCTGTTACTAGTTTTATTCTATCCGCAATAAATTCAACATTCCCTACTGCGGCAGCGCTGTCCGTTCCAATAGAAATAGCCAAAATTGTATCATTTGGTTCTAGAGTTCCCCTACTTGAGTATGGATCAACAGTTAATGCGAATGCGGTTTTACCAACTTCAACTACACCAGGACTAGAACTAGTAGTAAATTGATAATCTTTAAAACTAACAAGTTGTGAGGTATCCCATACAATATAAGTAGATCTCGAATGATACCAAGAACCTAAATCATTTACTCCTGTTTTAGCTGTATAAATTGTAATAAAAGGAGGTGAAACAGTACTAAATAAGGTAGCATTAAAAATAATATTAACAATATCAGAACCTTTTAAAGATATTGTATTTGGTAAATACCAATTTATTTTTTTTCCTAAGGTCATATTTCTATAGTAAAATCCATCACAACCTGTAAATTTGGTATTAGTACTTATATTTGGAGGCATCACAGTTGGTTGATCTCCGTCCGCATAAATTGATGGTACAGGTAAAATATCCATGGAAATTTCTGCTTTTCTTATAATAGATGATTCAACAGCAGTAGCTCGAATAACTTCATTGCTTAAATTAGTATTCAAAGTACTTGTTTTTGTTAATATATCAGTTGCTTGTGTAGCATCTAAACTATTCACAAGTGAAACTATTTCTTTAAATTGGTTTAAATCACCAGTGCTGCCATCTAAAATAGCATCAATTCTATCTTTTTGATCTTTAACTTTATTATCTGTATATTGTTTATTATCTAGATTACTAACTACAATGTTGGCATTAACACCTGAAATAGCTGTATCACAATAATTTTTATTAACAGCGTCTGAAGAATTAGAAGGGGCATTAATATTTACTAATTTTGACCCACCCAAATCTATAACATCATCGCTGATAGTCGCGTAATGACCTAAATACATTTTCGTGTACTGAGGAGATGCCATTATAACTTAATACTATATTATAATATTACAAAAAAAAATGTCTATTTTAATAAAAATTTTATTACATCGTTTAGAATTTATTAATTAATATATTTTTTTTGTGTTTTGTTTAGAATTTATTAATTAATATATTTACTTTTTTGGTTTGTGAAGGAAATAATCAAAATTCGAAGAAATCCAAAATTTGTCAGTTAATAGTTCTTGCCCTGGTCTTCTAATTTTTCGTGGCACATAAGTTAGACTATGAATAGTATGAAGTGGCGAATATCGATAAGGCCAACTACTTGGTCTTTTAAAATGTAAATCCTGAAAAGACATCTTAATGCCTTGAGTATCCATATGCGCGATAAACATTCGTTCATAATCTTTAAATTGCTTGAGAGAGCGCCATTCACCCATAAAGAATACTTGTTGTCTTTTTTCTTGTTTTTTTTTGATGGCGTTTTCAATTTCTGCTGCTGTTTTTTTGTTTTGCTGTTCTTGTTTATATTTATCGTGTAGGTACATATCATGTAGTTCTTCCTTGAGAGTTGAATGTGATTGAGTTAGTTGTGCGTATTTGGCGGTTCGTTGTCTTTGAATTTCCTTCGACTTTTTTATTTTTGAAAACTTTGAGCTTTGAATGTTGAAAGACTTGTGAAACTTGGCAATTTCTTTTTTTTCTCTTTTTGTTAGATCGCGTTCCGTATGTTCTTTAACAGACAGCACAGCTGCTTGTTTGCGTTGATCTCTACTGAATTTTGTTTTTATTTCTTTATTTGGCTTACCTTTCTTTTGTGGGATAAAAGGATAATCATCTGGATCTGTTGGGTCTTCTTGAATGTACGTTAGACTGTTTTCCCATTCGGTAATTTTTCGTTCCCATAAAACTGAATCTTCGTCTGAATCGTACTCGTTGTACGCATGGCCTTGTGGTGAAATAGCATCGAATACATAGTCTGGAATATCTTCATCACTTTCATCGCTTGAGGAGTAGTAATTCAATCTTGCTTCTCTGTCGTCGTATCTTAATCTGCGATTTTGTGCTTCCATAGTGTCGATCTCATCTTCGCTAAATCCATAAATATCAAGGTCGCTTGGTACAAGCGACGATTCCAAATTCTCCATATCGCAAACGGAAGTTGGTGAATCGATCCAAGTGTTTCTCACAATGTAGTCATGTAAAGATATACCTTCATATGCCGCTGACATTTGTAGGATTTGTTCGCGTCGGTAGTTTTCTTCCGTAACCGATGCCATCGCATGACTAAGACTAATATTAGTAAACTCTTCATTGCTTTCATCAAAAGGAGAAGGTAAAGTTTGACGGTGTGGAAGAGGATGAGATTGTAATGGCATTTCAATTTCTTGAATTAAATGACTAGGACTAACTAAATGTAAATTTTGCATGAGGAATTCTTCTTCATCGGACATGATAAGTTCCTCATGCTGCGAAGAATAAAACATATCATCAGAATAATGGACCATTTCAGATGAATAAACGAAACCATTTGATTGAGACATATTGATTTTAAAATTCGCGAAACACCGAGCTTGTTATAAGTACTTAATTTATTTATTAAAAAAGATTTCAATTTTTTTTTATAATTTAAAATTGATAAACAAAATTATAATTTAATTAAAAAAGCTTTTAATGTAATGTTGTCTTTAGCAATAATTAGAGGATATCGTTTTTCGCGTTTATTCCTTAGTTCTTTTTTTAATAATTCTTTTGTTGATCTATTTTCATAATTTTCAGATTCTAAATCATAAATATTTATAAAAACCTTTGTTTTTAATATCTTAAGTGCTTTTTGTTTTGTTAATTGTGGTTCTTCATTAAATTTAATTAAACATTCATTTAACCAGATTAAATTATTTAGCTTCTTTTCGAGATTATCCCCAATTATTTTTCTTTCATTTGATATATTATCTATTATTATTTGAATCGAATCATCTTTCACAATTTGAAGAATTTCATCATATTTATTATTATTAATTAAAGAAAAAATTTTTTTAAATTTAAGATTTTTTGTTTTTAATTTTATTTTTAAATTGCTTACAAGTTCTTCGTATTTTGATGTCATTAATTAATAATATAAATTATTTTTAAATTAATTATTGAATCTAATCATTTTCTTTTGGTTTATTTAATATAAAATTATGACATCGTTTTGGAAAACTATTAATTGAAATAGGTATACCTAATTCGGCTCCTTCTAATTTCTCTTTTGTTTCAGGACTTTTTTTTAATATTATTCTTATCAATTGATTTTTAAAATAATTATCTATTTCTTGTTGTTCTTTATAATGATTTTTCATTAATTCTCGTTGTTCTTTATAATGTTTTTTCATTAATTCTCGTTGTTCTTTTAATTGAGTTTTAAAATAAATATCTACTTCTTGTAGTTCAATATTTGATAATTTATTTATAGAATTCATCGTCCTTTGTATAATAATTGATAAAATCATAAAAATAATTTTCAATTTTATTATTGTAAAATATACCATTCAGGTTTTTCTCTTTTTTTCTTCCAAGAAGCAATTTTTTGTTTGGGTTCTGACATGTAATAATTGCGATAAGATTCAATTGGATCATCTGATTTAAATTCTTCTGGCATTGCTAAAGCAAAAGGAGTTAATCGTTGTTCTTCAAATTTATCATCGCTTGGTATATTATCTCTTAGTATTTGAGCTATTAAATATGATTTATGAAATTTGGTTTCTGGATGGTTGTACCGAAATCTCCATTCAATATGAAGTTCTTCAATTAAATCCAACGTCCATATAAAGTTAGCCTGTGATTTTCTACACCAAATCGTTACTGGATGATTCTTATGAGCTAATTTATAGAGTTGGGCGTTTATTTCATCTTCTGGATCCAACACTCTTTTAGCACTACAAAGCATTTGAACGGCTTCCAATAAAATTTTACTTACATGTTTATCCATCATAAATTGAGCGATTTCTCTTTGAATCAACGAAAGAATAAATAAATTCATTTTAAGTTTTATAAATTTATTTATTAAGATAAAATGTTTCAATTTTTTATTTAAAACTAATTTAATAATACATATAATGAAATTAGTTTCAAAAATAAATATTAGAAATCCATTCACAGAAGAAATATTTGTTAAATCAAATGATGAATATGTCAAAATAGATTCATATAATGATATTTTATTTCTATATGAAAGATATTTTGAAATAAAATTTTTTGTTGAAAATATAGGAATTAAAATAGAAATCGATTTATTATGGTATCATAAAAATTATCATATAGTTATAACGAAAGATGAAAAAGAGGATTATAGTTATATTATTCAATTTAAATAATTAATGTATATGATTATGTCCATCATCAACATATATTTTATAAACAACTTGATAAGGTAAAGGATATACTGGAGTAAAAAAAGTACTATTGGAAGATATTAATTGTTTAATAATTAAATCACTTTCAAATAGGTGTAAAACATTATTATATGGATCTTTAACAAACAAACGAATATTTTGATTACCCAAAATATGTTTCACAGCACGGTATAAATCAGAAATAGTATAACTTTTTAAAATAGTAATCCATTCTGTATAATTACAACATTTTGTTAATTCAAAAATAAAATGGTTATGTGGTAAACAATTAAAAAATCTATCTTTATTTTCTTGAAATGATAAATCCATTATATTAATAATTAAATAATTTTTAACTTATTTATACAATGTTTTTATAAAATTCTTTCACTTTGTTATTCATTTTTATTTTTGTTACATCAAAAGAAGTTAAATATAGACCTTCTAAACTTTTTACTCTAGATAAAGCTACATAGGTTTGCCCGCATTCAAATATATCTGAACCTACATCTATTTCTGCTACATCAATACTCATCCCTTGAGATTTATGAATACTCATCGCCCAAGCTAATATTAATGGTACATGTTTAATTCCAATACCTGGAATAGATTCACTCGTCCATGTATGTTTCACAATAGGAATTTCAAATCCCTCTTGAAATTTAACCATTGGAAATCCATCCACTTGAAAAGATGTTATTACACCTCGACTTCCATTACATAATTGTATTCCTTCAGGAGTCTCCGTATTTATTATACACATAACTTGGCAACCAACTTTTAAATCTATATTTTTACTCATCAATAAAGAACTTTCTATATATTGTAATTCTTTTTCTATTTGAGACATGGAATATTTTTTTCTTTCTTCTTGTTGAAAACTATTCATTGGTAAATCATATATATATTCTAAATCATAATTTTTTGTTTCTCCTGTTAATTTATTTAATTCTATTTGATTAAATGAATCTACTTGATTACGTCTGGGGTATAATTTTGTTGGTTGAATATTATCTGTTATTTTTTTATTTACATTCTCAAGTAATAAATTTAAACTTGAGCGATACATCCTACCATTTCTTATTTCATTCAAGATTTTCAAATATTTTTCATCCTTTTGACGAAATATTTTTACCAACATAACACTATTTTCTTTTGGAAATAAAATATTCCATAACTCCGACTCAAAACAAAATTGTGAAGTTTCTATCTCTTGAATATTTCCCACTGGAGGCAATTGATAAAAATCACCTGAAAATATTACCTGAATACCACCAAACAATTTGGTCTTATGTCTTAATTTACATGCTAATTCATTAAGTATTTCAAATATTTTTAATGACATCATGCTAATTTCATCAATAATTAATATATCTACCGATTTCCAATTCTTGCTTTTTGTAAAACTAGAAACAACTTTTTCTATAATTTCTTCTTTTGGTCCGGAGGCTATTCCTATTCCAGCCCATGAGTGAATAGTTTTTGCTTTACAATTTAATAATAACGCAGCACAACCAGTTAAAGCGCATACTTGAATTCTTTTATTGTTTTTTATAGCGTCTTCATATATTTGTTTTATCAAAAAGCTTTTACCTGTACCTCCTGGACCATTTAAAAATATATTTTCTTTTTTTTTATACTTATCAAATGTTAGTTTTTGTTCGTTAGATAATTCCATTTCTTTTCTTTCTATTAATAAATTTATTTTAATCAATTTTATTTAATTATTATAAGGACTACCCAGCTTTCCACAATCTTTTAAAAATTTATCCAAGCTATTTAAATCAGCACCTGTATGAATTAAATTTGGCATAAAACTTTGATTTTCCTTTGTATAACATAATAAAGCAGGTATACCATTCACTATCTTTCTTGCTTTCAAAAAAGCGTAAAAATCAAAACTCTCGTCAACATCAATATCCGCACAAACTACATAATCAGGAGATGTAGCAAAAAAACCATGAACGATATCTTTAATAGCATGACAAGGTTTACACCAAGTAGCTCCAACCTTCACAATAATTAATCCTGGATTAATCTTTTGTAATTCAAAAAATTGTTGTCTATTTTTAAAACTAGTAATGATTGTTTTTTCCATTATATTTATTTAATTTATATATTTATATTCTTTTAATTATAGTCTTGTATTAATTTTGAAATTATTTAAAAAATTAGATATAAATATATAAACTCATAATGGAAAATATTAATACGTTTATATCCTCTTTATCAAAAGAATCTATAATAATTGTTTTAGATTCTAAAGATATTCATTTTTTACCAAGTTTAACCAAGTTTACAAAATTAGAAATATTAAATTGTAATGATAACCATTTAACTTCTTTACCTATGATACCCAATCAATTAGAAATATTATATTGTTGTAATAATCAATTATATAGTTTACCTCCAATACCACAAAAATTAACAACATTATATTGTCATAGTAATCAATTAACATTTTTACCTGCTTTGTTTGAAAATTTAACAATAATTAATTGTTCTAATAATCAATTAAATTCTCTTCCGACTTTACCTGAAAATCTAAAAATATTAAATTGTTATAATAATAATTTATCTTCATTACCAAGTCTACCTAAAAATTTAACGGATTTAAATTGTTATAATAATAATTTAACTTCATTACCAACTTTATCTGAAAATCTAGAATTATTAAATTGTCATAATAATCAATTAACAACATTACCTTCCTTACCTGAAAATTTGGTAATTTTAATGTGTTCTAATAATAAATTGTCTTCATTACCTAGTTTATCAAAAAAATTACGAGTATTAAATTGTCATAGTAATCAATTAACTTTTTTACCTATTTTACATGACCGATTAGAATTATTATATTGTAATAATAATCTATTAAATTATTTACCTGATTTACCTGAAAAACTACGAATAATTTGTTTTCATGATAATCCTATTTATAAAAAAATATCAAATTCTAATTTGAACGAAATAAAACAAATAATAAAAAAATTAAATGAAGCACGACATTTATATTATTGTTTAAAATATAAAAAACAATTCAAATATTGGTTGTGGGAATTAATACGAAAACCTAAAATTATTCAAAAGTATCATCCTAATTATTTGTTTGAAAATTTACATGAAGATTCAGATTTAGATTTTGTTTTAAATAGTTGGTAATTTAATTTCTTCTTTTATTTCCTCCTTCAAATATTCCAAACTTACAGAATACGCATAATATGTATACAAGTCTGGAATAGTATAAATTTTACATTTATCTCTCCAGCCTCCATTGTGAATTACATGAGGATAACCATACTTATTTGTCATATGCCTATTAAATTCCTCTGTGATGATTCCTAATACTCGATGATCGGTTGTCTGAGGAATAAAGTTAGCAAAATTGTATTCAGCGATATTTTCAAAATGAAATATTTTTTTTATAAATTGTTCTTTATCTTCTATCTTATTTTTTAATAATTCTTTTCTTACACATTCTCTTGTGTATAAAATAATTTGGATATTGATTTCTTCGATTGTCGACATGCTAAAAAAAGTATTTACATTCATTTATTATACAAATACTTTTCAATTTTTTATTTTATTTTAATATAAAATTGAATTAAATTATATAATGATAATAATTTAATTATTGTATGAGTGAACCATTACGTAAAGGATATATTTATATAAGATATAATGAATTATGTGAATTAAAAAATATTTATAAATTAGGGATAACACATTCAGGTAAAGATAGAGAAACTACTTATATTACTTCAGAACATAAAAAAGGTTCATTTATTTTAATTATAGAAATACCTTTTACTTATTTATTGCTCGTAGATAAAAAATTAAAAATTCATTTTGCAGAATACAATAATTATATCGATGGTGGAACTGAATATTATTCTAAAAACATTTTAGAATTATTAGAACCTTATATTAAAACCTTAGGTATAGAATATAGATTATTAACTCCAGAAGAAATAGAAAAAATGGAAAGATTAGACAGAGAAAAACATTTATATGAGAAAAAAGTTAAAGAGGAACAATTAAAAAAAGAAATAGAAGAAGAAATAAAAAAAGAAGAACAATTAAAAGAACAACAAGCAATACAACCTTATCCTCACCAAATACCAGTTTTACAAAATATATGTTCTTTTTATAAAACGTATACTATAGGATTGATTATTTGGGCGTGTGGTCTTGGAAAAACATTGTTAAGTTTATTTTCAATAAAAATGATAAACTGGAGAACTATTATTTATGGAGTTCCTAGTCAATATTTACAAAAACAATTAGTAAAAGAAATTATAAGAGTGTTCCCTCAAGCAAAAATATTATTAGTTGGTGGAAAATCTTACGAAAATATAAAATCAACAAACAATATAGATAAAATAATAAAAATGTTAAATAAACCTAGTAAAAATAAAAAATTTATTATTACAACTTATCATTCTTGTTATTTATTAGTTAATGACAAAATAAAAGTAGATGTAAAATTTGGAGATGAAGCACATCATTTAACAGGAATTGAAAAAGAAGGATTTTTATCCTTTCATCAAGTACAATCTCATTATTCATTATTTATGACAGCAACACCAAAAAATATTATCACTTCTAAAGGATGTTATTCTATGGATAATGAAAGCATATTTGGTAAATGTATCGATAGAAAATCTGTTTGTTGGGCTATAGAAAATAAAAAAATTACTGATTATGTTTTATTAGTTTTGAAAAATACAGAAGATGAAGTTGATTCAATCATTCGTAAATTAGGTATTAGTGTATGTAATAAGGAATTAGTCATGTCTTGTTATATGTGTTTAAAATCTTTTGAAAAATATTCAGATTTAACACATATTTTAATATATACAAATACAACAGAAGAAGCAGAATTAGCCAAAACGTATATTGACGAAATAATAAAATTTACCTCTATTTCAAAAGAAGAACTTTATAATAATTCTTTACATTCTAAAAGTCCTTATTCTCTTGAGGAAGAAGTAGAAAAATTTAAATGTTCTCGTTTTGGTATTATATCCTGTGTATATATATTTGGTGAAGGTTTTGATCTACCAAAATTAAATGGTGTTTGTATTGCTGGAAATATGTTTAGTGAAATAAGAATTATTCAATCTTTATTACGACCTAATCGTTTGGATAGAAATAAACCAAATAAAAAAGCATATATTATTCTTCCTTATTTGGATACAGATGATTGGGAAGAAGAAAAAAAATCTTTTGAAAAAGTAAGAAAGATTATTTATCTATTACGAAATGTTGATAAAAATATAGAACAAAAAATACATCTTTGTATTGCTTCAAAACAAGAAGAAGAGAAGAAAGAAAGAATGAGTTGTTCTCTATATGATGATTACGACTTGGAAGAAAATAGTTGTGAATTATCTCGTTTGAAATTACGATTACGATATAGTAAATCATTAAGTTCTAGTTTTACTCAAGAAGAAGATGAATATAATTTGGTTCGTTCTATAAACCAACAATTAGAATTAAAAAGTATTCAAGAATATAATGCAAAAAAAAGTCTTCATTCTCATTTTATAAAAGATCCTGAAGACCATTTTAAAAAAAATGGTGTATGGAAAAATTTGTATCATTTCTTGGGTACAGATACTACAAAATTCATTCCTTCAAAAGAAGAATGGATTTTGTTTTGCAAAGAAAAGGATGTGAAATCATTAGATGAATATAATAGATTATGTGAAGATTTTGATAATTTACCAAAAGAACCAAGTTGTTTTTATAAAGATTTTACTAATATTACAAATGAGTTAATGAGTAAAAGGAGAAGATAGTTAAAAATATAATAATAATTATTAAATGATTAATTTACATTGCCCTCTATCATTAATAGGTAATCCATATCTTAATATAATTAAATTAATATTTACAGAATTTTTAAAAAAAATAATAATAAAAAAAAGTGATTTAACATACTTTACAATCAGTACAATTAATAATGATATTATAAGTGTAAAAAATATAAATAAACAAATTAATAATAAATTAAATAATAATTTTGAATTAATGTGTAAATTTGAAGAATATAAAGAAATAGATAAATCAATTTTAAATAATTATGAATCTGAGAATCAATATAAATTAATTAATAATTACAAGATTGAATATATAAGGGTATTATATATAAAACGATACTTTATTGAAAATTATATTGATGCAACAAAATTAAAAAACGCACATCTTAAAAATAATTGTGGTAAAAGAAAAAGTAAAACAAGCAAATGTGATATAAATGATTTTATAGATTCCATTAAAAATAAAAATAAAAATGAAAATTATACTATTGATTCAATTATAAATGAATACAAAAAAATATTAAAATTTAATAAAATAGAAAATATAAAAATAAATAATAGTCATATTGATTGTTGTTTTATTATTAATAAAATCTATAATTTATTTGATAATTATTTACATATGATTTTGTATTGTATAAAATTATTACAAACTAATCCATATATAATAAGAGAAAAAGAGATTTTTTTATTTAAAATAGACGATGAAAAAACATATTTTTATATTTTTAAAAACTCATTATATATTAAACATATGAATACAATATTTAACATATCAATTATAGAAAATAATATAATTAGAGATGGAAATTTTGTTGTGTTTTCAAAAACACCAAAACGTAATGATATTTATTTTACTTAACTTTCTTCTTGTAATGTTTTTTCTTTTTTTGCTTTCTTTGTTTTCTTCACTTTTACAATTGTTATTTCTGGTAATGTTTCTTTTACTTTTTCTACTTCTTCTTTTAAAATACTTTTTGTTGTTGGAATTGCTTCTTCACTTAACTCTTGAATAACTTGTTTATATAATTCTTCAGCATGTTTTACTTCTTGTTGTAGATTTTCTATTTGTTGAAATGTTTGTTCCAAGTCTTGAATAATCTGTTTGTTTTTGGGAATTTTGATTTTTATTTTTGATAAATTTTCTTTTGAAATTCCTTTAATTGTTGAACCATTTGAACTATTTTGTATTTTAATTGATATACTTTTAATTAAATAATATAATGTTAATATATTTATTTTTTCATTATTTTTAATTACAAATATATGGTCACTAGGATAAATTTTACCTTCTACTAAAAAGCAATTACCCATTGTACCATTTCTTGCAACTAATATATATTTTCCATCAAATAAATAATGATTTGTATATCCAGTTATATCTGCTGTACCATAATATGGATATAATGTTCCTTTTTTATTATCTGGTGTTTTATTTTTACCTGTTTTTATATATTCACAAACATTACCCAACTCTACCTCCTCACAATCTTCTTTTTCTCCAATCTCTTTAATTCTTTCTTGAACGAATAATTCCAAATCTTTTATTTGTTGTTGTTTTGTATTTTTTTCATTATAAGGTTGGGATATTCTATCTACCCATTCTTTAATTTTTTGTTGAGATTTTGGAATTGGGATTTGAAGATTTTCTAATATTTTAGGAGTAAATCTTGGATATGAACTACCATTACATAAATCTTTTTCAAAATTATTAGATAAAATATATAACATAGCATAAATATAAATAGCATTATTTATATTTTTTAATTTAATATTTGCTAGTCCAGATGAAAATATAAAGTTATCTATATTTTTAATATAATTATGAATAAATAAAATTTTTGATGATTTTGGTCTAACACAAGAAATTAAAATATTTCCATAATCAGCTTTATTAGATGCTTTATTAGGTAATTTATCTGTTTCATAAGTTGTAAAATTAGATAATGTATTATTTTCTATATCACTAATTTCCACATAATTATAAAGTTTATTATGTAATTTATTTTTTTTATTTACAATTTCACAAACATCACCTAATTTTACCAGCTCAAACTCATCTCCAACAACAATTTCTTTTTTATTATAATCTTTTCCATTCAAAGAACAAATATTATTTCCTACTATTTCTTCTCTACTTGCTGAAGATATAATAGCATCACTAATACCTTTAATATCGCCTTCATTTTCAATTAATAAAATATCACCGTAAACTTCACAAAATGTATCTTTTTCATATTTTTCAACAATTAATTCACGAAATATAACTTCCGAAGTTTTTTCTACAGAATTATCAAAAATAACAATAGATGTTTTTGTAGATGTATTTTCAAATTGGTCGGCAGGTACGCTAATAACTTCTCTTACATTATAATTTTCTACCAAACATTTTCTCAAGTTTTTGTATGTCTTATTAAAGAATACTCCTTCTTTTAATACACCAATACAAGTTCCTCCTACTTCTAACATATCCATTAACAACATGAGAGAACAACTTTCTTTATCATTACCTGTTAAATTATTATCTTTCGCAAACTTTTGAATTCTAGTACTACAAGAAGTAAGACACACTTTTTGTTTCTCTTGTTCTTTCTTTTCTTGTTTTTCTTCTGCTTCAATCTTTTTGAGTTGTTTTTGTCTTTGAATTCTTAATCCTTCATCTTGAATCGTTGTTAATTCATTTTTAATATATTCTTTTACCTTTTTTCTTTTTTCTTGTGTTGTTGTTTCTTTATTTTTATCTCCACCATAAGGAGGATTTGTAAGAATCAATTGATATTTTATATCATTAAAATCATCTTGAAAAGAATTCTTATATTTTAATTGATTCATATTAGGTAATTGTCCCGTTAAACAAAAGAACTCTAAGCCTGCGGATTTAATCACATCTTCATTCATATCGTAATGAGAAATTTTATTTATTTCTGTTTCCCAATTAACTTGAGGATAATTTTCTTTTATATAATTAATATAACCAGTTGTGAAACCACCTGAACCGCCAAACATATCCACCATTGAAGGTATTATTCCATCTTCATTTATAGTAAGATTTAATTTATTCATAATATATTCTACAATATGTCTGTCTGTGAAATAAGCACCCAATTCACTAATAGCGGATTCATCTCTACCAATAAAATATTCATAAATTTTACCTGACAATAACACATTACATGTTTTCTCAATCAATGTAATTTTATTAATTTCTTTTATTAAGTAACTAAATACAGAACCTCGAATATTTCTTGGAATTTCATAAAATAACAATTCTCTTATTTCACTTTCACCAATAGAATCTAATACAACACCAAAAATTAATTCAGCTAATTCTTCATACTTATCTTCATTTGCTAATTTTAACAAATAGGAAAAATCACATTGTGGGCGTTGTAATTTTACTTTATCTAATAATCCATTTTCTTCAATCTTTTTTAATCCATATAATATATTAAATACTTTTAAAGCATTCATTCCATAACCAGCCCCATGATTTCTAAGATAATTATGAATTTCGTGGATCTTATCTTTTAATGCTTCTTTGTTTGATACACTAGTCATTTCTTTTTCCATTGTATTTTTTACTTGTTGTTGCATATCAGACATTTTTTGTTCTTCATATTCTTGAAGAATTGATTTCAATTTTGTTTTATATAATATTGTTTCTGTTTCATTTATTATATCCTCTATATTTGTTGTTCCATATTTTTCTTCTAAATCTTTTTTATCTATTTTTAATAATTTTAATTCTAACAATTCTTTTTTATCTTTATGTTTTTGTGTTTCTAAATGTGATTTATGATGAGAAATTTGATCTGGTAATGTTTTACAGATTCCACAAGAATAGTTTTTTAACATATAATATGTTAATGTTTTATTTTTTAAATTATTTAACTTAATTTATGTTATTTATTTAGTAAATAACATAAAAATAGATTTTTAGAATAGTTAATTTTTTAATTAGTTTCTGTATTTTTATATTTTTCTATTTCTTCTTTAAAATCATAATTTAAATCAAAAATTTTTAATAGATCATTCATAAAATCTATGTTTTTTATCTCATGAATTTGGAGATAAATAATAAATTGATCTATATCGGATATAGTATTTCCTAACTCCAACTATGAATACAATTTATTACATTTGAATTATTTTGATATTTAATTTTTAGTTTATTAAAATAATTAATAATAGAAATAGAATAATAAAAATGATTATTACAATAATCTTCTATGAGTAGTTCTAATTTATTTTGTAATGCTAAAGTTAATAACTCAATTTCAAGATCCATATTTTTACAAATTAATTCGTAAAAGGATAAAAGTTTAAATTAATATCATTCACATATGGATTATTTGGAAAATCTAAATTTTTAATAGGTAATTCCTGTGTATTTAATTCAGGAACAGCATCAAAATAATTTTTATTGACATACGTTAATTCAATAACATCTGGAATATTATTTTCTGTGAATCCACAATTATTTCCATGTGCGTGTACGAGATAATGTGTAGATGATAATTTTTCTAAACATTTTACTTTGTCATCATAAGAACAACCCCACCCATCATTTGTAATACCATGAAATTCTATAACAATTTGTTTAAATTTTTTTAATTGATTTTCATTTATTTGTAATAACCAAGGATATTCACCTCCTTCTATATCTATTTTTAAAAAAATATTATTAAAAATATTAGTTAAAAAAGCTAAATTTGTATTATCAACATTATTAAAACTATTTATGTTTTTTTTTATAAAAGTAATATTTTCTGTATACTGATGTGGATATTCATTTATTGTACCATCAAATGCGTAATTATTATTTATATTTTGCTTATTAATAAAATCTTGTGAAAAACTTTCTTCGTTAGATACTCCGGCAGAAATATAACAATCATATTTTTCATCAAGTTCAGCAACAATATACCCGCCATCATAAATACATCCATATCTACTTTTATTATTAAATGCGTGTACTTTTAATAAATGAAGATGATTCATATATAAATCATACATAAAAATTAAATTAATTAATCGAATAAATACGATTATTTTAATTGAAAGTTTCTTCATGATTATTTATTAAATTCTTGAAAATATTCATTATCTTTAAATATAAAACATTCATAATTAATTAAATATTAGAAATCTTTTTTATTTAATAGTATAAATTTTTTCCTATACTTAAAAACTTATACATCAAATAAAGTTGGGCTATTGGTATAATCAAGAAAATTCTTACAAAGAAGAAAAAGAATATTATTGTAATATATGATAAATATATTTTTATTAATAACAACCATATCATTATTATTATTTATTATTTTTCTAATATTTGTTTTTATGATAAGTGATGAAAATAAAGAAGTGCAGCCTTATTTATTTACATTTTATAATAAAATAAAATATTATTCTCAAGATTCTATAATAAATCCTAATTATACATTAATAAAAAATAATGATATATATGTGATAAATAATTTTTTAAACAAAAAATTATTTAATAATTTAAAAAAAATATTCAATAATAAGCATTATGATTCAAAGAAAATAAATATTCTAGTAACACAACGTAGTGGTTATGGTATTGATTTTTTTAAATTACATAAACAAGAAGAATATCATAAATTGTTAGAATTGTATTATTCTCCTCATTTAATTAATACTATAAGTAAAATAGTAAAAAAACAAGTCCAACGTATTAGTTTATCAGATAACAGTGCGAGTTCATTATTAATATACAATAATAAAGGAGATAATATAGGTTGGCATTATGATAATTCTAATTATTATGGCGACCGTTATGTTGCGTTATTAACAATTATTAATGAAAATAAAGATAAAAACGACTTATCAGATAATGTTTTCCAATATCAATACGATAATCAGATAAATAGTTTAAAAATGAAAGAAAATAGTTTGATTATATTCAAAGGTTCAGAAGTATTACATCAATCAACAGCAATAGCTGATAATGAAAGAAGAATTTTATTCAGTATGGTATTTTGTGATATCTGTCAAGAAAAAAAAAATATATTTACATATTATTTAGAAAAAATAAAAACAAACGTTTTATATGGATACTCATAGTTTTGTTTTAGGAACCATGAATATTTGTTATCCTTATTCTTCCAATTATCAATCAAATTATAATGAATACCAACAAATAATTCAAACATATATAGATAATGTTGGTAGTAATGCTATATTAGATACAGCCTATTATTACGGTAATACCAAAACAGAAAAAATATTAGGAGAAATATTACCAACATTATCTTTACAACCTAAAATATCCACCAAAGTAAATCCTTGGTATCAAAATGATTTTACTAATAATCAATTAGGACAATTAAATACAGAAGGAATTAATAAACAATTATCTACTTCTTTAACAAGTTTACAACAAGAACAAGTAGATATATTGTATTTACATTGTTATGATTATGAGACACCTATTCAAGAAACATTAGAAATATGTAATACATTATGGAGAAAAGAAAAATTTCTTTCTTTTGGATTATCCAATTTTTCTTTGCTACAAGTTAAGGAAGTTATAGATGAAATAGACAAAGAAGAGTATGCGCCTATAAAATATTACCAAGGAATGTATAATCTAATTTCAAGAAAAGTGGAAGAAATTTTTCCTTTGTTAGATGAATATAGTATAGAATTCTGGGGTTATAATCCACTTGCTGGAGGATTATTAACTGGTAAATATAAAAATTATGAAAATACAAAAGATATAAGAGAATCATCTCGATTTAAAGATAATTCTATTTATCAAAATATATTTTGGAAACCAGAAATTATTAATAATTTACAAGATTTTTTTGAATTAGAAAATAGTACTGAATATTCTTTACAATGGATAGGACATCATTCAAAAATGAAAAAAAATGACAAAGTAATTATGGGTGTTTCTACTTTACAACAATTTAATCAAAATGTTAAATATATTAAAGAAAAAAAACAATTAAAACTTTATTCTTTTGATTTTTCTTATTCTCCTAATTATTGGTATTAACAAAAGTATCAATATAACTAAAATAGTAAGCAAAATTACAGGTAATAATTTTGAAAAAAAATAAAAAAAACTATAACCTGGTTCTACTTGTTTATCTAATTGAAAAAATTTAAAAATATATTTGGTAATAAACGCACACATAAATATAACATAATTTTCTGATCCCCAATATTTATTATTCTCTGTTTCATTAAATAATTGATAACATAACGGCTTATAGTATATATATCTTTTATTATTATACCAATGATAGATATCCCAATCTTTTATTTTTTGTTGATTTACTTTTAATGTTTCAATTCTATTTTTTTTGGTATAAATACATGCGTGAGTTCCTAATGATATAACAGATAAATAATGTGTACCTTTTAAAGCACAAGGTAATTTTATTAAAGGTATACAGCCTAATAAATAAATAAAATTTTTATTTTTTTTTTTCTTTATAAAAGAACAAATATCCTTTTGAATACATATTTTTTTTATATCTTCATGGAATATAAAATCATCTTCTAATATCAAAATATTATTATAATTATTTTGATTAGCATGTTTGAATACCTTTAAAAAAGCATCAACTAAATCATAAGGTGGAATAGTTATATAGATTTCTTTTTCACAATTTTTGTATCCTTT
>JGI25914J50564_10000015_pt1 | contig 57090 bp, 69 predicted proteins | sample LauGreSuBDMM15SN_2_FD_50564 | JGI IMG/M metagenome (IMG submission 50564) | reverse complement strand
AGAAAATTATGAATGTTTAGTAATAAATAATAATGCGAAGTCGAATAAGTTAGAAGAGCAAGTATTTTGGTACAAGGCAGATCATCACAATGATTTTAAGTTAGGTAGTAAAGAGTTTTGGGAGATGTCAAAAAATTTGACAGATGATGATGAAGATAAATATGATCCGAATAATATAAAAAAAAGAGGTCAAGGTCCAAAAATAAATGTAAAAAAATCAAAATGGTAAAAATATATAAATAAATAAAAATATATAAATCAAAATAAATAAATCGAAAAATAATAAAAATCAAAATGGTAAAAATATATAAATAATAAAAATCAAAATAAATAAATCAAAATAAAAAAATCAAAATGGTAAAAATATATAAATAAATAAAAATCAAAATAAAAAAATCAAAATAAAAAAATCAAAATAAAAAAATCAAAATGGTAAAAATATATAAATAAATAAAAATCAAAATAAAAAAATCAAAATAAAAAAATCAAAATGGTAAAAATAATAATATTTGTTTGTTAAGTAGGATTATTAATAGAAAAATCATTAAATATTATAGGATAGGTAGTTTTAAATGTTTCAGATTCAGCCGTAGATAATTTCTTCCCGTCTTTATAATAACAAGCAGGTTCATCCTCAGTAAACATTTTTTGAATATCCTTAATATCCATATATTTATTATTTTCATTATTATTATTTAAAATAATAGAATAATTCTCATGAAAAACAATAAGTTTCCATTTATTATTAATAAATAGAATAATAGTATTTTTATTATTCATGTAAATTTTATTGATAAAATTATATTCACCAATCATTTTTTCAATTATACCGTTAGAATCACCTTCATAACTAATAGTAAATTTATTAATTTTAGGTTCTTTTGAAATAACTTCCATATTAGTTATAGAAATATCCTCACCAACAGTATTCACATCAGCAATAACTTTAAATTTATTATCTTTTTTTCTAGAACTCATAAAAATAAAATCAAAATAAATTTTAAGTTATAAAAAAAAAAGTAATAAAAAAAAAAAATTGAAAAAATAAAATAATTAAAATAAATGTATTATTCCCAAGTGGAAATCAGTGAACTCGTTTTAAACCATCCGTCCGTATCCAAATCCGAATTAGTAATAATGATGTCGAAAATCGTGAAAGCAATTGATGTGGAAGTGAATAAGAGATTGGAATTGTATCTCTTGACTTTCATAAAGTATAATTATGAGAATGGTCCAGAGTTTCCGGAAGGCTCAGTTCGACCGAGTGATGAAGAGATAGAAGGTCATATCTCTTCCTACATGAAGTTGAATCCCTTCTCTTTAGAAGAGAAGGTGGTGGAAAAGAAACGAATGGGTCGTCCAAAAAAGAATGAGAAAGAAACAGTAGTAAATCCTGCCGTTGAGGATGAGATGTTCGGCAATCTCAATGGAAATGTAAGTGAAATGAAACTAGAACATCCTGATAATGTTGCTCCTGTTGTAGGTAAAAAAGCGCCCAAGGAAAAGAAAGAGAAGGCAGTCAAGGTTGCGAAGGCAGTTCCCAAGGCTGCCAAGGAAGAAGACGAAGAAGTCGAAGGGGAAAAGGTTGAGAAGGCTCCCAAGGCAAAGAAGGAAAAAGTTGTGAAGGAAAAGGTTGTGAAAGAAAAAGTTGTGAAAGAAAAAGTTGTGAAGGAAAAGAAGGAAAAAGTAGTGAAGGAAAAGAAGGAAAAAGTTGCTAAGAGCGTCAAGAAGGGAGAGGAAGAAAACCCATGGGCTATCGAGGACGATGGAGTGGAAAAATCCCCGAAGGAAAAGGTAAAGAAAGCTCCCAAGGCAAAGAAGGAAAAGGTTGTGAAGGAAGGCGAAGTAGGGGAAAAGAAACGCGGTCGTCCAAAAAAGAATGAAGTGAAAGAAGAAGAGAAAGTGCCAACTCCAACATCGGACGAAGATTCAGAAGAAGTTGAAGAATTGGCAGTTGAGTTGAATGAACTGTGTAAGGTATCTCAAGTACCAATAGTCGAAGAACCAGCAAAACAAGCAGGAAGTAGCCAACAACAGCAACACTTAGATGACGAAGTAGAGTTCGAAGCGTACGACGAAGAAGAAGAAGAAGCTGTTGAAAGTCCAAAAACAGAAGTTCAAGATCATATAGTTAAATTCACAGATAAAACATCAGGTAAAGACTACTTCATCGACAAGCAAATGGCTATCGAGAATGAAGAAGCACCACAAGAAGCATGGTATGCGGTAAAAGATGCTTCTACAAGAGCAGTCGTTGGAAGATCTAATCTCAGGCAAATGGAACTCTTCGATGAAGATGATGACGATGAAGAAGAAGAAGAAGAAGAGGAAGAAGAAGAAGAAGATGATGAAGAGGATTAAATCGCATCATGACGAAGATTCAGACGAAGATCCAAGTAGAAGATAAGGTAAGTTCTCAAGATCTACAAGGTAAGTTTGTAAATATGTAAATATGTAAATATGTAAATATGTAAATATGTAAATATGTAAATATGTAAATATGTTGTATATAATGTATTTTTTGTTGTATATAATGTATTTTTTCCTCATGAAAAAAAAAGAAAGATTATTTCTCATGAAATATAAATAAAATACTTTTCCTCATGAAATATAAATAAAATACTTTTCCTCATGAAAAAAAGAAAGATTATTTCTCATGAAAAAGAAGGATTTATTTCTCATGAAAAAAAGAAGTATTTATTTCTCATGAAAAAAAAGAAAGATTATTTCTCATGAAAAAAAGAAAGATTATTTCTCATGAAAAAGAAGGATTTATTTCTCATGAAAAAAAAGAAAGATTATTTCTCATGAAAAAGAAGGATTTATTTCTCATGAAAAAAAAGAAGGATTTATTTCTCATGAAATATAAATAAAATACTTTTCCTCATGAAAAAAGAAGGATTTATTTCTCATGAAAAAAAAGAAGGATTTATTTCTCATGAAATATAAATAAAAAAAAAGAAGGATTTATTTCTCATGAAATATAAATAAAAAAAAAGAAGGATTTATTTCTCATGAAAAAATGAAAATAAATAAAATTAAGTTATTAAAAAAAAGAGAATAAAAAAAAAAAATTGAAAAGTTTTTCAATGAATAAGTTAATTACTTTCCCTAGTGGATCCCAAAGCGCTCGTTTAAAACTCTCAGTTCAATTCAAAATGTCCTATCGCAAATCAGTTTCAGTTTCCAAATCAGTCGTTCAAATGCCCTCATGCTCCTTTTGTAAGGAAGCGCATGTCGGATTTGAATTCATACAAGGTAAGAAGATAATAAAATGTCCTACATTGTTGAATGCTGTTTGTCCGTATTGTAGGGGTAAAGGTCATACGATGAAGAACTGCGAGCTAAAGCAGCGAGACGATGCGAACATAGCAAGAGGCGGGAAAGAAAGAGAACGGGAGCGAAAGCGTATAGAGTTCGAAGAAAGTCAAAAGAAATCAAAACAAATTTCAGTAAAAAATACATCAGCTAAATCCCGCAGCGTCTTCAGCGCACTAGAAGAAAGCAGCAGCGATGAGGAATCAACTCCGGCTCCAGTAATCAAGAAGGAAACAAAGAAAAGCTACTCGGAAATGGCTGCGACAGTTAAAGAAGAACCAGCTCCAATCGTCGAGGAAGAAGTTAAAGAAGAACTAGCTGCTCCTGTTGTTCCAAAGAAGAAAAGCATTCTGGAAAGACTACGCGAACCGATGCCTGCTCCAGCTGCGAAAGCTCCAGCTCCAAAGAAGGATAAAGAAGCAATCCGTTTGGCAAGAAAAGAACTCATCGCCAAGTACAAAGCAGAAGGAAAACAAATCCCATGGGCCATCTACGACGAATACAACACAGACTCCGACTCAGAAGACGAATCCGATTAAACAGCAATCACCCTCTCGGCGACTACAAGACGAAGATAAGGTAAAGTATATCTCAAGGTAAGCCCAATTGTATATAATGTATATAATGTATATAGATTGTTTGTTGTGTTGAATGCTATGCTCTGTATATAGAATGTTATAGTTGTATATAATGTATTTTTTGTTGTATTTTTTTGTGCGTCATTTCTCGTTCCATGCCTCATTTCTCGTTTCATGCCTCATTTCTCGTTTAGTGCCTCATTTCTCGTTCCCTATAGAGGGGGTGTTGGGGGTGAATGGGATACCATTTTGTGGGCGTATGGAGGGTAAGAAGGGAGGATATATGGGGAAATGGAGGGTGGGAGGGTAAGAAGGGAGGATATAGGGTCTTCCCATGAGTGTATAAAGTTCAATAAAAATTATTTATATTATCTTATAAATATGAAAACAAAAACAAAAGCAAAAAGAATTAGAATTAGAAAGAATAAAGGTACAAGAAAGAATAAAGGTGGTGGACTCTTTGATTGGTTCAACAAAAAAAATAATTCACAAAATATTTCAGAATCTAACGATTCTATTATATATTTAGATCCTATTAAAAATTCTACTGTTTGGGGATCTGTATACATGCCTCCTTATCATTCCCCTGATGAAATTTGCGATCGTATTGATGAAATATCAAAAGCATTACAAAATAATGGTATTCTAACAAAATGTAAATTTAATAATAAAATTCAAAATAGAATAAATAATATTATAAATTATTCAAATAGTTATAAAAATAATCCTAATAAAAATTTTAATACTTTAACAAATTATTTTATAGAAATTCAATTATATATTCTTGTATGTAGAACTCAATTTACTAATAGAGGAATAGGATTAGATTTATTAGGTACAGCTATTTTTAGATAATTAATCTAAATAGGAATAGATTAATTTTTTCATCCAAGGATGTTTATGAATTATCATTGAAGAATATTCAAAATCATTTTTACACATTTCTTTCAAATAATAATCTTTATCAGATTCCAAGTCAAATAAACATCCTCTTATAACTCGTAGTGGATTAAATGGTTCAGAAATTTGATTAAATATTATATAATCACGTACACATTTAATACGCAATATATTATTAGGAGTACTTCTCAAGATACTATTAATTTGCGCCAGTCGTTCTTTTAATGCGTGAAAGAAATATTCAGTGCTTGATTGTAATTCTTTTCGTTCATAAGAATAAATATGTTCTAGACTATGACAAAAGATATTTGCTGGAGTAATTATTTTACAATCATATTTTGAAGGACCTATTTCAAAATAATTCCCACAATTAACACAAAATATATTTTGATGATAACAATAATCTCCAGATACAATTTCATCGCTAATTTCAACGCTAAAAGACCAAGTATCTTCTACTGAATTCACCTTGGCATGTCGAATGGTTTTCATTACCAGTTTCATTTTTTCTTCTTGTCTAAATTGAATAAGAAGGTTCTTGTAGGAAAACTTTTCTGATGACATTTTGATAAATACTTTCACACCTTTATAATTAAAAAATAAATTGGCATAAAAACATTTCAATTTTTTATTTATTAATAAATGAATAATGGAAAACAAGAAAAATATTTTTCAGATGAAGAAATAGAGATACCTTTAATAACAATTTGTAATTATGAAATAATGGAAATAATAAAATATCTATGTCCTACTTTGATAAAATATATAAGTAAAAATACAAAAAAAAATACAGATGATGTAATACCAATTTATATTATGTCAGATAGAAATTAAAAATATATTCTTCGGTAAAATAGAAATAAAAGTAGAACAATAAAATTATCATAAAATCTATTGGTTCATGATAAATAACTAACTCATGAGACATTGTTTCGTTCATTTGATACATTTTCATAATACCAATAAAAGTAGAACAAAAAAATTTATCATAATAATTTATCTTCTTTCGCGATTAAATTTATCTACAAGTTTATTGTATTTATTAATTAATATATTATATTCCTTGTTTTGTTGTTTGATCTTATTTTGTAAATCAATATTTTCTTCAACCAAAATATTATATTCATCAATTAAATTATCATATTGCTTGTCTAACGCTTTGTATTTCTTCTCAAGAGAATTATAAATTTCCAAATTATTTGTATTACTACATACTATATTTTCTTGAATAACGTCCATAAATATTTCATAAATATTTGATATTTCAACAAATAAAATAGAACTAATCTCTTTTGAATAATTTTGTTTATCTGGATGATATTTTAATGACAACAGCCTAAATTTCTTCTTAAGATCATTTATTAATTTCGTTTCATTGCCAAAGCAAGAAACAATAAAAGCAAGAAGAAGAATGATACTCAAGAAATTCATTTTCAAATAATTAATAAAAATACTTTTATAATAAATTTTCAATTTTATTATAAAATAATATATAAATGAAAAAAATAATTCATAATTTTTTTATTTCACATAGTCTATCTATAATATTTTTTAGTATAATTTATTTTTTATTAATGTCAAATATAGAAAAACATTTTGTATTGGGAAGTACTTTTTCGAATAATTTATTACATGATAAAATATTAAATTGTATAACAATAGCCGCGTCTATAGAATCAACAAATGGTATTACAGATATATCTCCAGCGAGTTTTATTTGTAAATTAACAATATTTTTACAATATGTAATGACAATTATTATCACAGGTTATTTTGTATCATAATTTAAGCGCCATAAGCTTTTTTAATAAGTTCAACAATTAAAATACAACCATAAATAAATAATAATAGATTAGTTTCACGATTAATAGTAATAGGTGTTTTTCTTGGGTAAAATAAATACAATAATAAAATAGTCATACTTAAGATAAAAATAAATTCAGTTCTTTCTTTCCATAATTCAAATTGTAATGACTTTGCTAAACTACTAGAGGAATTAGAAAAATGAGAGTAATAAAAAAGACCTAAAGCAGATATAAGAAATAATATTTTAATACCTATAATAAAAATTAAATATGTATCATAATAACTCAAAAAGTTCATTATATATTAAGAAAACATTTAATCGCAATCATCCCCAACAAAATGAAATTTATTCTCAGGATCAATCTTTTTCATCAAATTACTATCATCGAAATCTAAACTATAATAATATTCATCTATTAAAGGTCTACTGAAGAATTCAATAAATTCATCCTTATTCATTTCAGCCATATAGGTGTATCTGTTTTTTCTTATAGTAATCCCTACATTATAATAAGAATAACATGTTTCAGCACAAAATTGATGATGATAAAATAAACTGATATTCTTTCCTTTTACGGAAGCTCCAGCACGAGGATTCGAACTACGTAATGATAAGAATTGACTAGAAATAGTTTCGACAGACATTTTGTTTTGAATAATTTAATCCTAAAATTTTATTTCAATTTTTTAAGTTATAAATTAAATAATTTTTTTAAGTTATAAAATAAAAATAGTAAAATAAAAAAAATTGAAAAATTTTTTTACAAAAAAGAAAAAGTATTATTCCCAAGTGGAAATCAGTGCTTCGTTTTAAAACTTTCAATCAACAATGTTCTCAAAATCGTGGTCCGATAAACCCAAGTGTCCTTGTGGTAGTCAATCACACACCCGTGTCTTTAGATATGTGAAGCGTGTGTATAGAGAGGTATGTCCTGAATCAATTATCATTTGTTCGTATTGTAAAGAAGAAGGCCATACTCCGGAAGGCAATGAATGTCGCCAGCAAGAAAAAGACAAGGCGTTTTACAATCGTCTTGACGAAGAAAGCAGAAGAGGAAAAGTCGCAAGACAGCCAGGAGAAAAGACCGCGTGGGAAGAAAAAGTGGAATGGGATAATAAGGTGAATAAGGAACCTTGGTTAGCACTTGAAGATCAACCTGCGATTGATGAACGCTATGAAGAACTGCGAAGAGAAGACGAGATGTATCAAAAAAGACAAGAAGAAAAGAAAGCTATCATTCGTCAAGCGAGAAAAGAAGTCGAAGAAACCAAGAAAGCTGGCGGCGATGAGAAACAAATTCTCGAACAAAAACGGCAAGAAGCTCAAGACATATACACTAAAAAAGGATTACAAATTTCCTCATGGGCTTGGGAAGTTATGATGGAAGACAGCGACATGAGCGGAAGCGATTTGGATGAAGATGACGAAGATTTTAGTAAGTATGAAGAATGGGAATCAGACGAGAATTAATTTAATAAATAAAATCATAAAAATCATAAAATCATAAAAATCATAAAAATCATAAAAATCATAAAAATCATAAAAATCATAAAAATCATAAAATCATAAAAATCACAAAATCATAAAAATCACAAAATCATAAAAATAATAAAATTACAAAATCATAAAATCATAAAAATCATAAATTCATAAAAATCACAAAATCATAAAATCATAAAAATAATAAAATTACAAAATAATAAAAAGAATAAATCATAAAAATTTGTATAATGTACATAATGTATTTTTTTTTGAAATAATTTTAATTAAATTTATTATATTAAAAAAAAACTTTTTAATTTTAATTTAAAAAAAAATTGAAAAGTTTTTTTAATATAATAAAATGTATATTAAAAGCTTAGATGGAGTTTCAACAAATGAATTCATTCATGTTTTATTCGGCATTGAGAAGTGAAATGGTTTATCAATTTGGACCATTAGTAGAAAGTAGTTGGCTTTATGGAAACTATGTAGAAATAGTATATGTGGATGGAAGAAGAGAACAAGTACTTTATCCATTTTCAGAGCAAATGATGATCGACGATGGAGGAGGAAATATGGAAGAAGAAAAAGAAAATGAAGAAGAAGAACAGGAGGAAGAAGAACATGAGGAAGAAGAAGTAGCTCACCCAGTATCTCCTCAAGGTGAGCCAAATGATGACGAAGATGAAACGGACAATGAAGATCCAGACGAGGAAGAACCTAATAATGAATATCTTCAAGTAGTAATAGAACCTTAATAATTTAACTTATAATTTTATTAATTAATAATTTATTATTTAACTAACCTATCATATTTATCTAACCCATTTTTTTTATTCATATTTATTATTAAAAACAACTTAAACCCACCTCATATATTAATATGTGGGAGAAGAAAAATCAAAGCAGGAGTTCCCGAGTGGTTAAAGGGGCAAGACTTAAGATCTTGTACGTCATGTTTCGTGGGTTCGAATCCCACCTTCTGCAATCTTCTCCCATAGACCGGATTAACTCAGTTTGGTAGAGTGCCAGCCTTTTAAGCTGGAGGCCAAGGGTTCGAGCCCCTTATTCGGTANTGCTTCATTAGCTCAGTAGGTAGAGCGTCTGGCTGTTAACCAGAAGGTCGTTGGTTCAATCCCAACATGAAGCGTCTTTTTATAAAATAATTGAAAAACTTATTTTATAAAATAATTTAATTAGGTTGTGTAAAAAACTTAATACACTCCCAAATTTTTGAAGATTCATCTAAGCTAAATGCGCCTCTTTTTTGTGCTAGATTGATAAAAGAAACTAATAAATTTAATGCCTTATTTTGATCTGAGACTTCTTGATCGACTAGTTTAGATTGAGAAGCGTTAGGTTCTTGAAACATATATTATAATACATTAGTTTTTTAAACTTTTATTTTTATTATATTAATTTTAAATAATGTATTAATTTAATAACCTGTAGAACCAAACCCTCCAATTCCACGGGATGTGTTCGATAGTTCATTAACATTATCCAATAAAATTACATGAATTGGAATTAACTCAGGAGCACATATTTGGTTAATTCGAACAAATTTTTCTATTTTATCATTACATAAAACATCAAAATTTGCTTTTATGTTTCCTCTATAGCCAGAATCTATAATTCCCACACAATTACACATTCTTAATGGTGTTTTATAAATACTTGAACGAGGATAAAGATAATAACCAGTTGATATTCGATTATCAACATTTTCTTCCTCAATATAAGCTTCACATTTAATTCCATAATCAATTTCTATTAGCTTAGTATTTAACATCCTTTCATTAGGTACAAATAGATCAAACCCAGCATCTGGAAAATCTTCTGAAGCTTTTTTATTATGCTTTAAAATGGCTTCTTGATATTTATCTCTTAAATCCATATTTTCTACATACATATATAAAACCATTCTTTTCATAATAATTATATTAATAAATTACATTTATATTATTTTAAATAAAATTGAAATAAAATTATAATACTAATAATAATATAAAAAGAAACATGTCGAGATTTGCTAACTTATCCAAAGAATCAAATGATGGTTTTCAAGTGTATGTTAGACCATCACAAAGGTATCAAAATAGATATCAAGATAGGTATCAACATCGATTACCAAGTAGAGATTATGAAAAAAAAGAAGAAAAGATAATTACAGAGGAAAAGTTTCCTCAACTTAGTACCAAGATACAGCCCAAAAAAGAAATCCCTGTGTTAAATTACATATTGCCAATATTAAATTATAAAGAAAATGTGGAAGTAGCTCCTCAAGAGATAAAGCCAGAACCACAAAAAAAAATAGATGTACTTTTCACTCATGAAGAAGCACAACATGTATTTGAGAAAATAGTTAATGGTTGGAAAACATATGAAGATGAATATATTAATGATTATGGAGAAGAAGATTATATAAAAAAATATGGAAGTTATTTATTTTGTCATGAGAATATAGATTCAGAATATGAGTTAAGTGATGAAGAAATGTATGAAGAAATAGAATAAGTTTAATATAATATAAAGAAATGAAATCATTATATAATGGAAAATTATTTTGATAGTATAGATGATTTAGATATAGCTTGTTTATATGAAGAAAAAGATTTGTATGAATATTTTTATGTAGAAAATGTAAAAAATATATATATACAATTTTTTTATGTAAATAAAAAAGAAATAATACATAAAAAAAAAATAAAATATTGTTTAAAAAATGAAAATAACTTCTCAAGGGAAGAAATAAATAAGTTATATTTATCATTTAAAAATTATAATAACAATACTTATAAATTAAATAAAATTTTAAAATATAATTTCTTCTTATCACAAAAAGAAGTTTATCCTTTTTTAAAGGCAAAAAATATTTCTTTATTAAAATCAATAGAACATAATGAGAATATTTATTTTGAACCAACTATTAATTTTTTTCATGAATTAAATGAAATATTTATTATTTTACAAAAAGAAGAATCCATTCATAACAATACCAAAAAAGTTTACCTTAATAAAACAAAACATTAGGACTAATCATTAATCGTGCTTTATTTTTTATTATAGAATTATAATGAAATATTTTATGTTCGCAGTCTAATTTACCCATTTGTTTAATTTTATAATTCATTACTCTCATGTTTTCTTTTATTAATGGTTTAGGAATATGAGATAAATTTTCATATGTACTATCATTATAATAACTATTTATAAAATAGGATAATTTATAAATAGCAAATCCATTAAATGCTGACAAACAAGTTATATATTCATTGGATTTACAATTTTTTAATAAATCTTGTACGTATCTACAATATTTATTCCAATCAAAGAACCAATGACAATTAATAAAATAAGGTTTTATAGATAACGCCCAGCCATCATAATATGGTTTTTTATTAAATGTTAAACCATCCCACTTATCTGTATTTTGTAAATGTGATTTTAAAATATTGATATTAGCCATTCTTTCGCAAACATTATCGCAATCCATGACAATAAAATAATCATAATTCATAAATTTATTACGAATAATATTTAAATATTTATTTCTTGCTTTTGTTAAATTATTTGTGCGATGCTGAAACAATCGATCGCGATTAATATGTATAATAACCCATGGGTTTTCTTTTTTTATTCTATCTAATATACTAAATGTTTCGTCTGTAGAATAATCTACACATAAAATTACCTGATATTCATCAAATAACTTTCCAATTGATTTCATATTTTGAAATACTTTTAATAAATATTTACCGCAATTTTTAACTGTACCACAAATAACACATTTCATATTATTTATAAAATATAAAATATTAATAATTAATACTTAATTGTTTTTTTAGTAAAGAATAATAGGTGAAAGGTTTATTGAATAATATAGAAGCAACTTCTCCAAAAGAAGTGCGATGAGAATAAGAAGAAAAAGAAATAATTTGTTGAGAATGTTTCATTAAAAAAAATTCAGTTAGCGTATCTAAAATAGCTTCTTTTTCTTTTATTTCAGACAATCCCAAATGAATTATTTTGGTTTTTTTAAAATAAACAAATGGAAAAAATTTATAAATGATATGTTTAATCCATGGATTATCTCCAATTAATAAATATTTTTTATCAGGATGAAGAATCCGTTTTAATGTAAAAATAATTTTGTTAATAATAAAAACGGGAATATGTTTATTATCCAATAATATATCATCTCCAACTCTTAAATGAATAATAATAAATTTATTTTTTTCTAAATGTAGTTCATTTAAATAATTAGCAATGGAATCAATTAAAATAGAGTTAGGTTGTATTTGATGTAAAACTTGTAAAATAACATTATTATGTATTTCTTTCAAGGGAAAAGAATTATCTTTCATGAATATTTTCTCCTGAGAATGTTTGTTTAAAAAAGCAATTCTATTATAATAATCATATTTAGATTTTATAGGAAGAGGAAATTCTAATAATTTTTCCGAAACGATATCATTATCTCCTCCAGTTAAAAATTCACTAATGGGATGTTGAGAATAATTCATCAAAAACATTTTTTTTTGATGAATACACAATTGTGATAAAAACAAACAACCTCTTAAATAATCGCCTAAACCAAAGGTAAAATTATTATAGACATTAATTATTTTATGAATTTTTGTGTTTAATGAAATCATATATAAATATTAATAAATAATAAATATATGGATTTGAATATAAATAATTACTCTATTGAAGAATTAATATCTATTTTAGAAATAGAAGATTTAACAATAGAAAATGTAATATCCAAAATTCAATATTATATTGAAAAGTTTCATACAAATAATAACATGAAAGATTTTTTTATGAATATAAAAGAAAAAATAATAGATTTTCTCCAGTTAAATAACAAAGAAAATTATGAAAATATGGAAGAACAAAGTCAAGAATTCAATGATTCTCCAGCAGAACAACAAAAAAAATGGTTTGATAGAGAATATTTACTTCAAGATAATCCAATTCAAGATGATAGAATAACTCAAAGAGAACAACAAATTGATGTATTTAATAATAGTCGATTTCCCATGAATAGAAAACAATTAGGTGTAAGCAATAATTACCAAGTGCCTTACGCTCAAGATACATTAAATCCTACATTAGAAAATACTATTAGTAGATTAGTAAATCTAGATAGCCATTATCGACAATCAAGTGCTGGATACAATTCTATTTCAACTGATTATACATTAGATTTATCTGAACCATTAAGAAATGTATTAAATATGGGATTGTATTCGTTTTCTATTCCTTATACTTGGTATACTATTGATATTCAATATAATAATTATTATTTTAATATTATTAATAATAACATTTCCTTTCGAATAGAAATAGAAACAGGAAATTACACTCCAGAAACATTTTGTATAGAATTAAATAGTAAATTATTAAAAAAAGGTTTCACTGTACCACCAAATAATCCAAATATTGTCATGTATTTAGCCCCAAAAGGTAAATTATTTTTTCAGTTTCAAGATGTAATTGATCCTTCTTCCAATACAATGAATACATTAACGGTAGGTAATATTTTTAATAAAGAAATAAATGCTTATTTTGAATTTTATGTTTCAAAATCAAATAATATCGAAGATTGTGATACCAGTGAAACAACTATTTATATAGATAATACCTTAGGTTGGTTAATGGGATTTCGAATGCCTGTAGTTCCTATATTAAAAGAGGGTAATATTCCAATTTCAGTAGTTGATTTATTTGGGCCCAAATACTTTTTAATTGTTATAGATGATTTTAATTCAAATCGATTAAATAATGGTTTAATAACAATAACTGAGTTATCTACAAAATTATCTTTTCCTGAATATTATACTAGTACTCTTCCACATGAGTGTTTTAAAGAAATCGACAATACGCTAATAATAGAAAAGGAATTTGAAAATTCAAACAATGGTTTATTATTAACAGAAAAATTAGAAATAATAAGTCAATCAGTTCCTCAAGTAGTAGCAACTTCTCCAAGAACATTAACTCAAGCCCAAATCTATACAATTAATGAAATAACTAGAAATCGTTTAAAATCTACAAATATAAGAAGTAAACCTCCCAATCAATCGGATTCATTTGCGATTATTCCCATAAAAAAAGGGGCTATGCCATTAGGAGATGTATATTGTGATTTTGGTGGAAGTTTACAAGAAAATAAAAGAAGATATTTTGGACCAGTAAATATTTCAAGATTAACAATGAAATTAATAAATGACAAAGGGTATGTGGTAGATTTACATGGTGCGGAATGGACGATAACTCTAATATGCGAAGAATTATATCAGTATTAATTCATGTTCTTTATTTTCTTTTAATTCACCTTTTAAAAAGTATTTACTAAAAAAAACAAATAAAAAAGAAAACCCAATTCCGATGATACAACCTAAAAAAATTTGTAAAAAGGAATGTTGTTTTATTTTATAAAAAAAATATAATCCACAAGTTATAAAAAATAAAAACAAAATATTAATCCAAGAAGAAGGATAAATGAAATAAAAATAAAGAAAAGAATAAAATGATAAAGTAGAAAATAAAGAAGGCATTCCCAATTCTTCCCAAGAATAGTTATTTTGTATAATTTTTAAATGAAATAAAGAAGTATCAATATAAGGTTTTGGAATAAGAAAAATATATTTTAATAAATAGTTAAATAATATATTTATTAAAATTCCCAATAGATAAAAAAAAGAATATGTATATTGATTTTTCATACAAAGATAAATATATTCAATCAAAACAAATAAATACAAATAATTATAAGTCATTGGTATTATAATAAAACATAGAATATTTTTCTTCTATTTTTTTTTTGTTTGTTGAAAATAGTTGTTCTCTAGTATTATATATGTTTTCTACATCTACTTCTTTATCAGTTGATTTTGTATCATTATTAAATGTTGTTTTAAATTCTTGAGTGTTTAATTCAATCGATTTATTGTATTTTTGTTTCATAGAATCACCCATGTAAAATAAATCATATAATTCTTTATCAGGTATTGATAGAATAATACTTTTCCCTATTGGTATGGAAGGTAAAGAATTAAAAAAATATCGATAAATCTTTTTTGATTTTTCTACAGTTGTAGGTTGTATTAAAGTTTCCGTATTATCTCCTGATAATTTTATATCTAACTTTAAATCTTCTAGTTGAGAATATTTATCCTTCTCAATATGTAATTCCTTTTCTATTTCTTTTTTTTTTATTTTTCTCTTTTTGTTTTCTTCAATATCAGAAGTTGTTTGAAAAGATTCTTTAAATAACCCATAATTAATAGTCATGAGTTCTTTATATTGTTCTAGTTCAGTTCCTTCATAAAGTACATATATTGCCATTATAGCTTGGCTATAAATAAGAGATGAATTCATTATTTCACTTACCTCATCATCATTGTATTCATACTGGGGAATACCTTTATCACTAAAACTAACATAATAATAATGATAATTATTATAACATATTAATCCATTATTTATATAATTTTTCTTAACAACACTTTTATCTGTTTCTTCTTTATTAATAGAAATAATTGGATTAATATAAATATGTTTTTTTGAATAATTATTCAAGCCAATTAATAAATATTTATTTTTATTTGAAAGTTTATAATTATCTATTCTAGTACAATAATCTATTGAACCAATATCCATAGAAGTTAGCATTGGATTTTGTGATAAAGTTAATAATTCCTCTACACTAATAATATCAGGTGTATCCATTTTTATAAATTTTAATATAGTAAGTTCTTCTTGAGGTAGTATTTTGGGAGGCTTTGAGGAATCTACACATTCTATCACCTGTGAAGAGCTATATAATAAAAATCGTAATTTAATAAGCTGTATAATTTCTATTAATTTAGTTATAGGTTCCGATGAAGTACCTTTTAATAATACTAATAAATCGTCTATTTTTCCAAAAAATAGTTGAAGAGGTTCCTCAAAATCTTGAAATGCTCCTTTAATTTGATTTGGTAATAAAATACTCATAATTATATCGTAATCTGTTTGTGATAAATCATAAACAAATCTTCTTCCAGATAATTCTGTTAAAATTTTACAAAGTGTATTAATAATAAGTTTCATTTTTTTAAATTGTTCTGATTGGATAATAGCATCAGAATCAATTTCATTTAAACAATCATTTGCCTGTTCCATTAAAACTGGAAACTCTGGTAAATGAATTAACATTTGTAATAATGTACTTAACCAACAAATACTATCACTATTGTTTATTCCTACATTAATTGGTGGTGTACTCATATTATAATAAATAAAATTATTTTTTACGATAATAAACTAGCATTTGATATCCTTTCATAAAATTCCATTGAATTGTTTTTCCATCGATATCTGTTGAGCCATGAAAAGAAAAATTAGTAGACGAATTTAATAACTGCTTCCACTTCATTTTTTTCAATCTACTATAACTCATTCCGTCATAACCATATTCTTCTTTATTACACATTAATAATCCACAAAAATGATTTCGATCATTGTCAATAATTGCGACGCTATCTAATTCATAAACATATTCTTTCACATTCAATGTTGTTAATTTAGTATGTGGGTAGCTATAAGAATTAATAGGATATTGAAGAATGATAACATGTGGAACATAAGAATAAAAGGTTAAATTCATGGATAAACTTTCAGAAGTAGAATATTTTTTCATGCGTATAGATTTAATACTTAAATATTCAACTAATGCTTCATAATAAGAAAAAGGATTGCCAGCATTTCCTTTTTTATAAATATTTTCATGAGTTATGTGTTTATATAAAAAATCAATAATTGTATTCGTATTCATTTGTGTCATTGCGTATTTATTCCCAGTAAGACAAGCTTCAATATTAAAATTTAACAAGGCAAAGCCATTTCTCAAGTTTAAAGGTATTTCATCGTTATTTATTAATTTTCCTAAAATCATTAAATTTCTAAAGAAATGAAAAAATTGTCTTCCTTTATCACTAATAAATAATAATACAAACATAACATTAAACCAACAATTGGAAGAATATTGTTTAGGTGTAATAATTTTATTCATTTGTAAATGTTTATTTCCAGCTAACTGATTTAATAAATATTTTTGTGCTTTTTCGTGTGAATAAGAATAACATAGATTCCGAATTTTTATTTTTAAAGGATTTAAATCACAATATCCAAATGATTCTGTAGCTTTTGTTCTTAAGGTTATTAGTTGTTTGTTAATGGAAGGTCGATAACTTTTTGTTAAAGATTTACTTCTTGTTAAAGGTGAAATTTTCTTTTTAGTTTTATTCATATTATTTTATACGATAATAAAATATGGGTGCTGGAGTATTACCAATTGCGATAAAAAACAATCAAATTTATTTTTTGTTTGGAAAAGAGAATAAATACAATGATACTCCAGGATGGGCGGATTTTGGGGGAGGTATTGAAGAAAAAGAGAATATATTAAATTCCGCGGTAAGAGAAGGTTGGGAAGAATCTACTGGATTTTTAGGAACTCCTCAAGAAATGAAAAAAATAATTATTAAAAATAATAAAATGTGTTTTGATATTCCTAATTATAAAACTTTTTTATTACCAATAAAATATGATGAAAAGATGGTTGAATATTTTAATAAGTCTCAATATTGTATTCAAAAAAACTTATCAAAAGAAATGATTGAAAAAACATTTATTTTTGAAAAGCAAGAAATAAAGTGGTTTCGTTTAGAAGATTTAGAACAAAAAATAAAATTATTTCGCCCTTTTTATCAAGAAATAATAAAAATAATTTTAGAAAAAAAAATACTTTTGAAAAGTATTTTTAAAACAAAAAATAAAACAAAAAAAATAAAAGAATAATATATGACAAGTGGCTTTGTGAAAGGAACTGCTTCTAAAACAAGAAAAGGAAGAAAGAATTTTACTACAAAAAAAACATCTAAATATCATCAAAAGAACGGTCATTGGCTAACCAATATGTATAAACCATTTAATTTTCATAAAGGATCAAGATCAAAATCAAGAAAAGGAGAAAAAGCGTTCATGACTCATAAAGGAAGTAAAGTATTTAACCGTAAAGGACATTATGTTAAACAGACTCCCCTTCCTTATATGATGGGAGGATGAGGTCCCGCTGTATCTACTCCAGTATTACCTTAAATAATTAATATAAAGGAATGACGAAATATTTTTATATTTCTGAAAAATATAAAAATGAATAAAATAAGAATTTAATGAATATATAATAGTTCATTGTATTTGTTATAAATAATAGAATTTAATGTATCTATAGTTAGGATTTTTTCCTTTTTTAATAGTTCAGCACATTCAAGGATAAAGTCTTTAGATGGAATAATGATAGATTCTGCGTACTTTTGCGCTTCTATAATCAAACATAATATTTCATTATCAATCATTTCCTTATATTTTTCACTATTTTTAGGAAAAATATATTGGCTTCCCATTCCATAATATAAAATCATTCTTTCTGCTAAGTTATAAGCTTCTTCAAAATCATTAATGGCTCCAGTTGTTATGGATACATTATAGATAACTTCTTCCGCGATTCTTCCACTTAATAAAATAGCCAAATGTTCGAATAATGTTTCTTTTGTGAATAAAGCAGTATTTGATTCATCGAATAATGTATATCCAGGAGTATTTGGCGATGATAAATTGATAACAACTTTCCGTACTTTGCTATGATAATTAGAAAGCATTCCCATAACAACATGGCCCATTTCATGTACTGCTATTCTATCAATTAAATTATTCGAAATTTGATGTTCGAAAGGTTGCCATCCTCCAATCATTTTATTTAAAATAATATCAATATCTGTCATGTTAAATACATTCAAATTATTTCGCAAAGCATTCAACATGGCTTCATTTAATAAATTTTCAATTTGTGCTCCTGAAAATCCCATTGTTAAATCAACCAAATTAGATAAGAGAATAGAACTATCATGTGGTTTTCCTTTAATATGTATTTTAATAATTTCCTCGCGTGTGAAAGAATCAGGGTTGCCAATATAAATTTTCTTATCAATTCTGCCAGGTCGAATCAATGCTGGATCTAATAAATCAACGCGATTAGTAGCACCAATAACAAAAATACCAGAATGATTTTTAAAGCCATCTAAAGCTACTAATAATTCATTCAATGTACTGTCTCTTTCAGAAGAAGCAGTATCTGATTCTGTAGAACGTTTTCTTCCTAAAGCATCAATTTCATCAATAAAAATAACACAAGGTTTATTTTTGGAAGCTAATTTAAACAGCTCACGAATACGAGAAGACCCAACACCAACATATTTTTCTTGAAATTCAGAGCCTGAAACAAATATAAATGAAGTATTAGATTCTCCAGCAAATGCTTTCGCAATCATAGTTTTGCCATTCCCTGGTGGTCCTTCTAATATTAAACCTTTAGGAACACGAACATTATATTGAGAATATTTTTCATGATTTGTTAAAATATCCATACATTGATATAGCTCGCTTTTAATATTATCATAACCACCAATATTACTAAAATTCAATTCTGTATTACTAACAACAAAAAAGTTTTCTGATTTCTGATTTTGTTTCTTTTCAAAATTATCAAAATCCTGGAAGCTTCTATTTTGTTGATTAAATATAATACGAATTTGTGTATTTTTATTTTTCTTAGGAAAAAAGAATTCATCAAATTCTTTATCTAATTCATTCTCATGAGAAAAATTATTATTTAAAAAATTATTTTTTTCAATATATTGTTTATTTTTATTAATTCTTTTTAAAGCTTCTTCATAATATTTTTGAGAGAGAGGATATTTTTTTTTATTTATAAACATAGATTTAAAACTTACACAAGAAAAACATAAATAAAAAAATAATATATATCTCATATATTTATTCACTCATTAGTATTTAAATAATTTTTTAAAACAATTAAATATCATCAATATCTAACCAAGGTTCATCTGTTTCTTCAGTAGTAGATAAGGTTATAGGTTGAGAAGGAATATATTGATCTTCGACATCATGAGTGAATATAACATTCATATCTTCCTCACCTGCTTTTTCTATTCTAGAAAAATCATTATTGGCTAATATTTTCCAATTGGCAGAAATTGTTTTTTGTAATCTATCTACATCACCTAAAGAATATATCTCAAGTAAATCACATTTTGTTTTTTGATCTTCTTTGTGTGTTTCCCATTCTCGTAAACCAATTAATACCCAAGAGCCTATATTAACAAAGTTTGATTTTTTATGTCTTCCACGAAATTTACCTCGTACAATACATAATCGAACTTTGTCATCAATACAATGAACTTCAAACATATTATTACCGAATTTTTTTGTAATAATTGCGTAAATTTCATTTGGATCTGTAGAAACTACAAATTTCATGCTTTTAGAAGAATCTACCATTGACTTTTTAGCTTGATGTTTATGTTTACCACCGATTTGATTTTTCACCATTTCTCTTATAATACATTATAATATAATATTATTTTATTTCAATTTTTTTTATATATTATAATTATATGAGTAGTTGGATAAAAGAAGTTACTGCTTATTATCACGAACAAAAAAAAAATAATCCCAATTACAAGTTTAAAGATGCGTTGAAAGATTTAAGTCGAAAGAGAAAAGGGCAAACACCTACACCTCATAAAAAATCTCATAAAAAATCTAGAAAATCAAAGAAAGCAAGAAATTCAAAGAGATCAAAAAAATAAAAAAGATTTATATTTACAAGTTATATATTCTATAAACTTTTCAATAAATAAAAAAGATTTTCGATTAGTAGGAAGTGGATGAGAACACAATGTTAATAAAGATACCCACTCAGATAAAAATATGTTTGTACGCATTGAATGAAAAATAGGCAAAAATATATTTGATAAAATATATATATCCCAGGAATTACAATAAGAAAATAAAGAATCGATAATTTTATTTTTATCTTGATTTATAAAAGGTTTGTAAAACATATTAATTTCATTTTCATGTTTTTGTAAATTTAATTTGTGAATAAGATAATAAATTTTTTCTGTATCTAATGTTTCCCAATGAAATACTAAATAATAAATAAAATGTACTTCTAAAGGATAGCTATTATTTATATTTTTTAAAAAAGGTATTTTTTTAAAAAATTTGATTTTTTTAGATAAAAAAGAATAAGAAAAATTACTCAAGTGAATATCAGTATTATTTTTAATAAAATAAGAAAGAGGATAAGGGTTCATATAATAAATATGATGTGAATTCAATAATTTTAATTTTTGTAAGATTGAAAAAAAAGAATGAATAATATGGAACAAATAATTTTTATGTTGAAAAATAAAAGGAAAAAGTAATTGATATTGTGATGGATGAGAGGAATAGTGTAGTTTCACTTGATTTTCATTTATTTCATAATTATCAAAAATATAATAATGATGGAAATAATTAGGTATTTGTTTCATAAAAGAATATACTTTTATTTCATTCCATAAATATGAATGTAAATAATTATATTTAGTAAATGATTCTTTTTTATAAACACTCAATGGTAGTTTCAACATGTTATAAATAATAAAAAAAAAAAAATATTTTAAAAGTATATGGAAGATTTTTATGATATAGGATTTAGTAATGCTCTTCAACTTCATAAAAATAATCGTCTATATGATGTTAATGGCGATTACACAGATGGATATAATGATGGAGTAGAATCTTCAATTGTGCCAGCAAAACAACATAGCCAAGAAGACGATCCCGTAGTTGAAGGAATTTATGTGGATTATCCTTCGTATAAAAAAGCATATAGAAAAATATTAAAAAATCGTGGTGTTAAGATGAAAGAATATGAAAAAGGATATATGGATGGTTCTCTTTCACTTCCAGAAGACAATGATAATAATAGTTATTTACTAGGGTATAGAGATGGAAAGTATCAATTTAGCCAAGCATATTCAGAGGGAAAATCAGAATATACATTATCAAAAGGACACTCGAATGAATTTATAAAAATATACAATGAGGGAAAAAAAGATTCCTCAAGTTCAGCAAGAGGTAAAAGTAAAAAAAGGAGGAAGCAAAAATCAAAAACAAAAACTAAAACAAAAACAAAATCTAAAAGATAAGAATCTATTTAGCTGATTTATGAGTTAAGTTAAAATATCTATTTTTAAACGTTTTTTTAATTTTACAATCAATTTCTTCCCGATCTGTGAATCCTTTTTCATTCAATTCTTTTATAGTCTCTTTTATTAATTCATCATATATTTCACAAAATTGTATAAACATATCTTTTGGTTTAATTACTAATTTAATATTTTCATGAATGTACGTATCAATATTTTGTAAAAGTTGTTTAGAAAGGGAAATATACCGTTCTCTTTTTTTAGGTATATTTTTTTCCAATTTTTTTTTACGAAAATAATAACGACTTGCTCGAAACATTTTATCTAATATTTTCCCTTCATAACCTAATTGAGTTAGTCTTTCTGATTCTAATAAAATTAAATCATTGTTTTCTTCACACCAAAGTTCCCACTTTTCTTTATAATCATTTCTTTCTTCGAATTCATACAATTTTGAAAAAGCTAAAATCTTTTTAGATAAATCTTCAGATAGATTGTATCTGTAAATATTTAACATATTTTATAAATCTTTTTTTTGTAAACTTTTATTTCAATTTTATTATATTAAAATTGATAAATATTTTAATATAATTAATTAATAAAATTATGTCAGAAAGAGAAAAAGAAATATTAAAAGAAGTAGAAAAATTTCCTCATGAGAAAGAAAATATTGAAAAATATCTCCATGATCTGGATGAAGTAGAATGGAAAGCATTTTTATTAGCACGAAGTATTTTAAAAACATCTTTTCATTTATTAAAAAGTAATGGATACATAGAATGGAAATCAGCTAATTAATAATTTATGTAATCTATTTCTAATTTTTAATGTTTTTTGGTTAAATAAATGTTTTTTTTTTAAAGAATGAATTTTTTTTTTGTGATTTTTTGTAGGAATTTTTCCTCCAGCTATTGTAGGTTGAGCTATAGTTTCGGCAGCAGTTGTTGCTGTTATCGCCGCAGGAACTACTTCTGCTGTATCAATAAGCGAATTTATATCATGACTTGCGCTATCTCCTTCTTGTTGGTAGTCAGTTGGCATTCTTGGTAAATTGGTAACACTATTTAACTCTTGTGAAATTTCATGTGCGAATGTATTTCCTATATTAACCATATTCGAAACCATTTGTGTAAGACGAATTATAACCGCAACAGGAAATGTTTTTTCGGCTATTCCAAAAGCAGTAGACCCAATAATTTGGAAGCAATGTATCAATAAAATACAAATTTTAAAATTAACTTGAGAAACTAAATTAATTAATTTACTACGTGCTTCTAATTGTTGTTTTATAAAAAAAGTTTGACTAGCGTTATTTAGATCAGGAAGAGAAGGAGGTGAACCATCAGTTGAAGATGGCTCAGGTGGTTGAGTAGCACTATTAAATTCATCTACTTGTTTATTAATTATAAGTTGATTATTTATAATTAATTCTTGGACCATGGGAATAGCAATTGACATAACTGTTTTAGCAGCTTTTATACTAACTTCATCTCCTGTAGGCCAATTAGCAGGAGAAGTATCTCCATAACTTTCCAGAATTTGTTTACAAGTATTTTTAATAATTTCTGTTGTTTCGTCAAGTGTTTGTGAATTAACAGTATTTCCTTCTTCCCCAACATTTTCAGGATTAGGACGGTTTGCTAATGTATTTCCATCCATTGTGGAAGTATCTTCACTTCCTCCAATATAATTGTTATCCATTGTTATTACATAATTTATTTTTATAATCAGAATAACTTATTTGTAATTTTTTATTCATATCTTTTAATGAAATACTTTTTAAAAAAGAATAGTTTCCTAATTTTCCTTCATGAGTATATCTATTGGTTTTGGCTTTAATAGGAATTTGTCTCATGTTAATAGCTTGAATTTTGTTTTGTTTAATTGGCTGTGAAATAGTTGTAGTAATTGAATTATTTGTATTATATGTTTTAAACTTTGCGAAAACAGAAGAAGTTTTATTTTCTTTCCCAAGTTCTTTTTTTTCTTCTTGAATAATAGATAATTTTTCTAATTCTTCATCCGCAAATATATATAAATAAGCACAATCAAAAGTAATAATATATTTTCTAGCAATGGTTTCTAAATATCGATAAGGTAAAGAAAAGTCTGAGTAATAAGAAAAACTTTCTTTTTCATGATTATAAAGCATTAATACATTTCCTACTGGAGTTTTTTCTAGTATAACATTGTTTTTTAATTGTTTTAATTGTTCTAGAGATAATTCATGACGATTCATTTGTTTGCTTTTCTCTAAATATTTATCTTCATACTTTTCTTCTTTTTTCACAGGTATTATTTCTTCTTCTTTTTCAAGAGAAATTACTTCCTTCTCTTTCAAATAATACCATGAAAAAATATTTGTCGTATCAAAAAAATAAAAAGAAAAAAGAAATAAAAAAAAGCATCCTAACAACATTATTTTATTTTATAATATAATTTTTAATATAAAACAATTAAATTACTAAATTTATTTTCTACATTTAGACCTAGCCCTAGACCAATGATTATAATTTGGATAAAAGTTGCGAAAACATTTATCCTGACATTGAGAAACGTGCATAGATGTTGTATAATCATTAGGCTGTGGATAAACAGAACAAACATAAGTACATTTAACCAAATACCTCTCCATATTTTTGTTTTCCACCCAATTACCAAAAGATTCGCACATTCCACAAAATAAAGCAAATCCCACAATTATTGCTACAATACAAATAGTATTACGAGTTTGATGAGGATCACGAGGGCGTTCGAATCTAGACATTTTGATTATTAATAAATTATCTTATTAATTAAAAATTATTTCAATTTTTTTTTAATTTAGATAATCTATCTTGTACTAATAATAAAATAGTATTTGTTAAATCTGGAACTTTCATTAAATAATAATTTTTAGATGAAGGATGAAGTTGTACCAAATACAAATGAGAAACTTTCATTCCATAATTTTTTTCAAGAATATATTTATAAATATTTAATTGTAAGCTATAATGCCAAAAATTTGTATCAGGTACAGTATCTAAACAAGGAGTAATTGCGTATTTATTAAATGTATTATTTTTTGTAATATCTTTACATCGTTTCCAATCATAAATCATTAATGTATCATCACTATTTTTATATACCATATCAATAGAGCCCGCAATTTTTAATTCAGTATCATAAATAGTCCATTCAGTCCGATAAGGAACCAAGTTAGGAAACATATCAATAAAGTTAATAAAATATTGCCATTCAATAGATTGAATAATAGGATCGGAAAAAGGTGTTGTAGCAAGTAAAATGTCTTTCAAGTCTTTATGAGTACATAGAGTTTTTCCCATAGAATCTAAGTTCATAAATTGTTCGATATAAAAGTGTAAAAGAGTTCCTTGAGAAGATACTTCTTTTCCATTTTGATTCCATTGATCTTTAATTTGTTTTTTCGTCATGCCAAAATATTTATTTTTGCTATTCCATGTTTTTGCTTTCATCATTTTATCGATGATTTTATCAGCATCAAATTTTTCAAAATGGCTATGAATCCAAGTAGTAACCGAAGTATATTTACTATCTGGATCTATTAAAATGCTATATTGATGATTTTCTTCATAAAATAGAATATTTTTATCTAACTCATGTGAATTTTCTACTGAAAGTTTGGAAGTCATTGTATTATACTTTACAACTTATGTTTATAATCATTCAATTTTATTTATTTATTAATAAAGCCAATTGTGCTAAAGAATCATCTAATGTTTTTTCACTACTTAAATTGCTTTTACCCAAAGAAAGAACAGGATTTGGATTCACATGAAGTATAGGTTCTAATTGTTGATTTGGATAAACTGCTTGTAATTGGGGATGAAAAGGCTCAGGATTACTAAAAATTAAAAACAAATTATAAAATAACTTATTCATTTCCTCTTCATTTAATTTTGCCTTCCATGATTCCTTCACACCTTTTTTAATAATATATAAATATATAGTTAATACTTTATTTTTATAATGGACGCTAAAATCTATAGATTCATCGGTAGCAGATAAAGAAAGAAATGGTTTTTTTTTGCTAGATATATTTTTCTTAACATTGGCTTGTTCTGGCTTTGTTGGTTTAGAAGAATTGTTTGTTGTTTTTTCGGTGGAAGTTTCTGATGGTTGGCTAGAGAACAAAGAGAATATTTTATCCATTATATAATAATTATAATATTAAATTAATTTATGGAACTTATAATTGAAGAAAAGAAAATTCAACCTGTTTCTTATGAGGGTATATTAAAAAACATGAATTTAAAAGTGATAGATGGTAAATTAAGTCAAGATAATCCTATAAAAAAGAATGTATATTTTTATCCTCAGGAGCTTAACATTTCCCCAAGTGAAACTAATTCTAATAAAAATAATTCTTCAAGAATTCAACCACTTACTCTCAAACAACAGTATATAAAATATTTAGTTCAAAAAATAAATCAAAAAAAAAGAGTATCACAAATAAAATCGAAAAAGATGTATTTTGTATAATATTAAATAATATAATATAAAAGAATTCCAAGGAAAATAATTATATAAATAATGATAAGTAAAGAACCACTATAATAAGAATTATTAACTCGAAATTTAGATGGTTTATTAGAAATTCTATTTAAATTATAGTTATAAACGTGATTATAAGCATTATTCATGACATTTCTGGCGGTAGTTTTATCTGAACGTTCATAAGGATCATTATGTAATTCCATAATTCTTTTAAAATAAATCTCAGATAAATTTTCCAAATGTATTAAAATGTTGTCTAACTCTTCTCGAGAAAAGGAAGAAAGAACTTCTTCGGTATCAAAATGATGATGATTGTGAAATAAAAGATTATCGACTTGTTGTTGAGATAGCATGTTGTTTGATTTATATTTATAATTACTCTTATAAAAAAAAGATTTCAATTTTATAATATATTAAATATAATTTTATAATTAATATATGAATTGGTTAAAAGAAATACAAATAAATAAAGAAAAAATAAATGAATTAACAAAGGAGGAATTTCAAGAATGTATAAAAATAGCTAAAGAATACTACTACAATAAAGTTAGTTTAATAGAAGATAATTTATATGATTTATTAGAAGAAACATTTCAAGATAAATTTCCAAATGAAAAGATAGAAATTGGCAATTTACCAGAATTAAAAAAAGTATCTTTACCCTATGAAATGTATTCAATGAATAAAATAAAGAATGATTCAACCAAATTAAAAAATTATTTTCAGAAATATTTGGGAAATTTTGTAATATCAGACAAATTGGATGGTGTAAGTGCTTTGTATGTGAATAAACCTATGGAAAAAAAATTATATACAAGAGGAAATGGAAAGATAGGTCAAGATATATCTCATTTATTACCTTTTTTGAATTTGCCTTCTTCGCCAGATTGTGTAATAAGAGGTGAATTAATAATAACAAAGGAAAAATTTAAAAAATATCAAGAGAACTATTCAACAGGAAGAAATTTTGTTTCAAGTATGGTGAATAGTAAAAATCCATCTCCAGAATTCATAAGTGATATCGATTTAGTTTTTTATGAAGTAATTCAACCTGTACTATTGCCAATTCAACAAATGAATTGGATTCAATCCAACAATTATTTATTTTCTCCTTTTTATTTGTTATCTTTTTCGAATACTGTTAATAATGATTTTTTAAAAAATGAATTGTTAAAAAGAAAAGAAGAATCTATATATGATATAGATGGTATTATTATTACACATAATAGTATATATCCTAGATTAAGTAAAAATCCTTCTCATGCTTTTGCGTATAAGACAGAAATGGATTATCAAATAGTAAAAACAGAAGTAGTAGATGTTGAATGGAATATATCCAAAGATGGTTTATTAAAACCAAAAATTAAATTAATCCCAATTCAAATCAATAATATAAATATTGAATATGTTTCAGGTTATAATGGATTTTATATTGAATCAAATAAAATAGGAAAAGGTTGTAAAGTAGAAATAATTAGAAGTGGAGATGTCATCCCAGTTATTCGGTCTATCTTAACTCCAGCAGAAGAATGTATTTTTCCTCAAGAAGAATATGAATGGGATGATAACCATGTAGAATTAAAATTAAAAAACAAAGAAGAAAACAAAGATTTTTTATTAAAAGAAATTATTTATTTTTTCAAAGGATTAAAAATAGAAAAATTAGGTGGAAATTATATTAATAAATTATATGAGAATGGATATAATTCTATTGAAAAAATAGTTTTAATGACTGAAGAAGATATATCAAATTTAAAAAATATATCTCTTAAAACAAGTACTCAATTTTACGAAAAAATAAATAATAAAATAAAAGAAATAACTTTGTTAGAATTATGTTGTTTATTAAATATATTTGGTCGAGGATATTCTATAAAAAAAATAGAATCTATTATAAATGTATATCCATCATTATTTGATTTTCAAATAAATTCCAATACCAAAATGTTAGCTTTAGAAAAAATAAAAGCTACCAAATTACACGCAAAACATATTTGTGATTCTTTATTAAAATTAGAAGATTTCTTGAAAAAAATAAATAAAATTTAGTTATTAAAATTATAATAAATAAAAAAAAAATTGAAATATTTTTTTAATTAATAAAAATGTACCGGTTAAAACCCAAGTGTTCTCAAGTTTTAAAATGTCTTTCCAATTGATTCAATCGCTCAGTCTTTACATTCCATTTGTTCGTGATGATGTTTCTCTGGAAACATTCATTGAAACATTTCATCACAGGAACATTGGTAAGGTAAGTACAGTAGATCTAATTTATAAAGCGGATACGCCTTTGCGTGAAGCATTCGTTCATTTTCAACTCTTCTACAATACAAAAGAGGCGTACGACTTCCAGCTAACTTTGGAGTCCGAACAACGCCTTCGCTTGTATTACAACGATACAACATTCTGGTCCATTTCCAAAAACTTTTCAAAGAAAGCCGCGACTACAATTGGAGGAAGAAAAATTCGACTAAATTTAACTGATGAACCCACTACTCCGGATACTCCAGCTGGAGAAGACGAAGACCATTACATGTCAGACATCAACATGGAAGAAGAATGGAAAGAAGAATATAACAGCGTGTACGGTGATGAGGATGAAGAAGAAGTTGTTGAACCGCGACCAGAAGAGATGACTTTGGTTAGTAGTGATTATCCAGCAGCATTGGAAAAGCATATAGATATGCTACAAGGACAGTTGGAGTTCATAGCCTACGATTATGCGGATCAGAACGATCAACTTCAAGCAAAAGATAAAGAAATCGAGCATTTGTATCTTCTGTTGGCTGAAAAAGATGCTTTGTTAGAAAAAAAAGAACAAGAAAAAATGGAGATAGTGAAGTACTGGCAAAGTACTGGGCGTCAAATACAAGAAAGGGTCGAAGAAAAAAAAGATTGTTTGTTGGAAGCAATCACTTCTAACGGATACCGAGAGTTCAAGAAGATAAATGAATACTCTCAAGAAAGAGAGGAAAAGTTGGTTGAAATCTTGGAAGAAATGAAACAAGAATGGAGTACAAAGTTGGGAGCCTATGAAGAGGAATACAAAAACCAAATGGAACATATGAAGATGATGATGACAAGACATGAAGTTGTTTGGACTAGCGTAGAGCCTCTTCAAGAAGAACAAGAACGAGACGAAGAAAAAGCCAACCTACAATTTCATCAAGGCGGTTATCAAGCACAAAGACAAGTAGCAGCTGATCCTTCTGAGCTCAAATATCTTCGACAACTGGATACATTTGAGGGAATGGCTAAACAATACACTTATCAATATTCTATTCCAACTCCAATAACCTATCGTGAATTTGTAAGAGATGAGAAACATACTATTATGGGAATCATTAAATCACAAGCACAAATTCTAGCAAAAAAAGAAGTCCAGGCAATTATTGAAAGCAGAAATGTACCAGATGATTTTCCTATTAGCTCATTTCGTAAATCAAATTTCTAATCAAATAAATCTAACCTAATAAATCTAACCTAATAAATCTAACCTAATAAATCTAACCTAATAAATCTAACCTAATAAATCTAACCTAATAAATCAGATTTTTCAAAATCTTTTTTATTTATAATCGTCTTCGTTGTGCTAAAGAACTAGCAGCAGTTGTTCCTACTCTTCCATAACCAGAATGAGGTTTATAGATATAGTTATGATTCCAGGTATAACAAAGTGTATTATTACAATTGTTAAATTTTTTATTATATACAAGTGGTTTATTAAATAAAGAATAAAAATTCGAAGATTTATTTAATAAATTAGATGGATAAGAAGGTAAAGGCGCGTTATAATTCATATATTACTTATATATTATTTTCCACAACCACAACCAGCTGGATTTGCTAAACGTGTTAATAATCCTTCACGAAAGCTATGTTTAGGTTTAACAAAAAAATTTCTTACAGGAATATTTTTTCTTACGATTATATTTTTTCTTAGAGGCATATTTTTATTATTTGAAATATTTTTTTTTTCAGGCGGTCGAAAAGGAAATTTTTTATTGTGAAAAGAAAAAAAATGATTCATATATAATAAATATATTATTTACATCCACAAGGCATTATACAATTATTAATAATATTTAATTTAACTAGTTTATCTCCATATATAGGAAATGCTCTGTTAAAAGGAAGAGATGGTAAAAATTGTTCGTTTGGAATAATATCTTTTTTATAAGGACCTTTTCCTTTAATTCTATTCAAATACCTGGCGTAAGAATTATGTTTGATATCAACGCCTATACCTCCAGGAGAGCAAGCACCGGGTTTACAACTTGTTTTAGAAGATTTTAATGTATTACAATGCGAAGGTACCACAACAGTTTGAGTATGATATTCTAATCTATCACTACTTTGATTACAATTAGTTTGATTATAAAAAAAAGGCCTTTCAAAAACATTTAAAGCATTTAAATTATCTTGATAAGAAGTAGAAGGGATACGAACAACATTTTGAATAATCTTTTGAGTTTGTAAACGATTCATAACAGTGTTGGAATCAGAATATTCGCAGCCTTTACATGAGAGAAAATTTTTAATATTGTTATCTGTTCCGAAATCATATTTATTTAAAGAATTTCGCAATAGAGTATATGTTTTATAATCTTTTGGATTATTTATAATTTTATTAACATAAAAACATATCTTATCTCTTCTTGGATTATCAATAATTGCTTTCAGGAGGAAATATATATGTCTCTCTTTCGGATCAGTTATAATATATCTAAATAAATTACATAATTCATCATGAGGAGTATTCATATTTTTCTTTAAAATATAATAAATTTTATGTTTAATTTTATTATCTACAATTTTTTGAAGGAGTGTTTGAGTAGGTTTATCATAAACAAAATTTTCTTCCTCACCAAGATAAAAATCATCTAAATCTTCCATATAATATAAATATATTAAAATTGATTATTATTTAATATCAAGTCAAATAAGTAATAAAAATGCCAAAAATTATTTGTCCTTTTTGTAAAAAGGAATATACAAGGCAAAGTATATATGAAGATCATAAATTAATATGTAATGTTATTCATGATAAATCAGAAGAATTTATTTATTCAGCCAAGGATATGTCTAAAATGTTAATTTTATTATGTAAAAAAGTAGATAAATTAGAAAAAGAAAACAAAGAAATAAAAAAGATATTGTATTCTCTTGACAAAAAGAAACAAAATGTGTTAGAATTATTAAATAATACATATAAATTAGAAAAAAATCTAGATGATTTTATAGATGAATATTTAAAAGAAATAGATATATATTTAATAGAAAAGATATCTACAACATCATTAGTATTATTAATAGTAAATTTATTAATACAAAAAATAAATAAAAATAAAAAAGAATCTCCTTTTTATTATTGTAAAGAAAAACAAGAATTATATGTTTATACAAAAGAATGGGTAAATTTACAGACTACTTTATTAAAAGAAATAATGAAAAAAATTCAAAATAAATTAATTTTTATTTATTTTGAATGGAAAAAACAAAAAGAAGAAGAAACAAATAAAATAAAAAACTTGGATGAAATATCTACAAAAATAATTATGAAGATATCTTTATTTCATGAAGATAGAATGAATTTTAAAAAGAAATTGTTTTGTTATTTACAAGAAATAAATGAATAATTAATTATTTATACCTAATAAACTAAATAAAGTCTTGATATCATTATCATGTCTTATTATTTGTGAATCATGTGAATATAATTGTTCTTTTATAGAAGGAACTATTTGTGAGTATAATTCATTTATTTTTGTCATTGAATTATTATGTTCTGATTCTAATCGATTGAGTTCCAACTCTAAACTATAAATGTGTTCTTGTATAAGTTGAATAGATTGTGTATTTTGAGGATGAGATACAATACGGGAAATTTCTTTTAGTCTATTTTTCATAACATGAGTAGACCTCTTAATTTTATTATAATTTTTAATAATATCATGATTCATTTTAGGTTGCGCGATAATTATTCTTTTATTATTTTTAAAACGAAAAAAAAATCCATTCATATAATTATATTGATATTAAATTTTTGAAATAAATAGTGTATGTTTTTTTGTTAACAAATGTTTGTTTTTGCCTACAAATAAAAACTTACCTCCACATTCACAAATTATTTTTGTATATAATTTTTCTTTATTTTCTTCTTTATATCTGTAAGCTTTTTCAATCATTTTTTCACGATTGGAAATATAATATTGTCTATTTCTTTCTTTTAAATCATCTTTATGATGTAAATTATATTCAATTTGATATTTTAATCTTTCTTCTTTATTTTCATAATATTTAGTAAGTATCTTTTCTTTATTTTTTTCATAATAACTTATTTCATTCTTTCTCTCATGATATTTATTAAGTATTTTATCTCTATTTTTTTCATAATAAGTATTTTTTGAATTACAATGAATAGGAAATATAAATATGGGTATTGTCTTAATTACATTATGTGTACCAGTATTATTACACTCAACCGACATTTTATAATAAAACAAATGTATATAATAATTTATATTATATAAAAACTTTTCAATTTTATTATAATCTTAAAGAAGGATTAATACAAATATCTTTGGTTGGATATATATCTCCAGACATACAATAATCATTTCTTCCAACATTTATACAACTATTAAATCCTCTATCATTTCCAATTAAACATGATCCTTCTTTGTTGGTATATTGTCTCGGAGGTAAATAATTTATTTTTCCAGAATTACTATTTGCTTGATTTTGTAATTCCATATATTGATCTACAGCGTCATCTAAAGATATTTTATTGTTTTCAGGAACAAGTATTTCTTGTGTAGTATTAATTTCAATAATATTTTCATCTTTCTCAGGATTATTTTTAGATTTATCTTCATGAGGAGTTGGCTTACCCGATATTTCTTTTATAAAATAATTATATATATTTCTAAACGAAGAATCAGGATAAAAGTACGCAATTATAAAAAAACATAAAAATACAAAAATTAAAAAGTAAAAAAAATAAAATAAAAAAGAAGTAATAGAAAATACACTTATGTTATTTTGAAGTCTTATTTGTAAAGGTTCTTCAACTGATTCATTCATATTTATTTAAAAGATAATAAATAAGTGAATTGATTTAAATTCCCTAATATTTCATCTCGTATATTTAATAAATCACTATTTTCAGAAGAATAATGAATTTGTATTAAGAATTTTTTACATTTGTCAATCTCTTTTAAAAAGGAAGATATATTTGTAAAAGTTCGTAAAGGAATATTTTTCAAGTGTAGATTAGGTCGTGAGGGTAATTTTCCCAACATTACTTCCACATATTTATCCACATTCCCATTTAAATCATCATATAATTGATCGGTAGCTTTGTGAGTTGAATAACTAACTGTTTGCCAATGATATATTTTAATCATGTTTAATAATTCCATAAAAAAAAGAATCATTTGGTCTTGATTAATAAATTTTTTATTTTTCATCGTTTTATTTTTCATATAAATTATAAAGATTTTAATATAGCTTTGCTTATTTTTTGACTACCTACACTAGATGGTTCTATATCAAACGAAAAATCTTCTTTCATTGTCATAATATCAGCAATATTTAATAGTTTAAAATCATTTTTAAAGCAAAAATCTTTTAATAAATTATTCCACTCTTTTATTAATGGATAATAACTTTTGTAATATTCAGCATAAGGATAGTAAATATTTAGTAAAATAATATTAGATAAATTCATTTTTGTTTTCAAGGATAAAACAAATGATTGGTACTCTTGAAATATATTATGTATATTTTTATGTTTATCACTTTGAATATCTTTGTAAACAAATTTATTTAATATATCATTGCCTCCCACTGATACAAAAATAAAAGTATTTCTATTATTTAAATTAGAGGATAGATCATGTAATTGTAAATAAGTACTTTCGATGGTTGAATTATCTTGAGCTAAACATAAAACAGAATGAGAAGTACTTTTTAATATTTCCAAAATACAAGGATTAGCGTAAGAACTATTCTCAAGGATACTATCTCCTAATAAAATAATTTTTTTATTATTCATATTGGTTAAATTTTCTTTATAAAAGGAGAAGTAAAAATACAGAATAATAAAAAGAATAGCTAAACAGTATATCCATAACATATATATTATTGTTATATTTATCAATATATTATATTGTTATATTATAATGTCGACATGTGAGACAGAAACTCAATTAGTTCAAACTATTGATACAGGTAATAGTTATATAAAAATGAATATAATAAGCGATGAACCAAGAGATATAGATACATTTAATGACCCAAACAATTGTGGTGAACCAAAGGTTTTTTGTGAAAATACAGCAACAGGGCAACCAAAACCATCACCAATGATAATAAAATCAGATGAATTAATTGAACGTAAAAATCCAATAATACACGGAGATTATATATATGATTTAAAACCTTCTATAAAAAATGATAAAAAAAAGAACGCAGATATTATTGGTGATATTTTACCAAAACTTCTTTTTGATGGAGATTATGATCTTCCAACAGAAGCTGTTAGTCTTACTCAAATTGTCGCTCCAACTAAAGATGAACATATGGTAATAGACAATGATTTTAAAGAAGAAGTAATTACTTATGCTGACTCAAAAAAAAGCACTATTCATATAGATAAAAATTTTTCAACAGGATTAAAAGCTCCAATATCTATATTAAAAGTTAGAAAAGAAACTATGAAAACTTTATATCAAGGATTATGTAATTTATGTGGTTTATTTGACAGTGTTATAAATAATGCTTATAAAATTTCTCGTCGTAATGAACCTATGGAAATTTATTGGTTTAAAGCAGTAAATGGACGTTTTAATATATATTGTCATATTAATGCTGCTCCAAATAGATGGGATATACCAATATCTACACTAACTCTTCCCACATCTAAAAAAAGTGATCCTATAATAAGTATAGAATTTAATATAAAAAAAGCTTTTTCATCAAAAAAAAATACTGATGATGAAGATGATGCTGGTGCTGATGAAGAAACTGATGCTAATGCTAAAGATGATGCGAATCGCGCTACTTTAGGTTCTGAAAATGTAAAAAATATAGACAAAGATATGTTAATTTGTATATCTTATTTAGAAAAAATATTATCTCAAATTGAAAGAAATAATACTCTTTATGATATAAATAAATACGCTACAAATTCAGCAATAACAGCAGCTGAAGCGGATTTAACAGCAGCTCAAGACGCACTAGCAGTAGCTCAAGCAGCAGCTCAATCAGCAATATCTACTACACAACCACAAATAGACTCCTTAACTGCCACAGTACTTGAAGCAGAAACAAAAAAAGATGCTGCTGAGGTAAAGCTTACAGCAGTAAGAACAGAAGTAAACCAATCACTATATCCTTTAACAGAGGCTCAAAAAGAAAACGCTACTACAGCAGTAGATTCAGGTTTAGCTAGTGCAATACAAAACCCAACCGAACAAATAAAAAAAATGATAATTAATATTATTGATTGTTTTATACTAATTTCTTCAGGAAAAGAATATTTAGATGTGGGGCAATTATATGCTATTGTTGATGATATAAATGAAAAAAATAGAGTGAATAGATATACAAATGATGAAATTTTAAGAAGATTTTCTATTAATGATGATGTATTAAATTTTACAAGTTGTAGTGATGAAGGTTGTAGCGATTATCCAAAGAGACCTTTTTTTGAAACAGGTGATAATGCTGCTGTTAGAATAAGTGGAAAATATTATAATACATACGGTGAAGTAACAATTTCATTAAAAGATAAAAATAAGTCTAGACCTTTTCGTGAACGGTATACTTTAAGTAATAATGCTGGAATAATTCCATATTTATTTGATTCATCAAGAGTAGTATATTTAGTTTTTATATATAATCTAATAAATAAAAATTTAACAAAATCTGTAGAAAATATATTTGATGAAAATTTGATTGGAGATATTCATATTGATGATTTAATAGATTTTGCTGGTATCGCAAATATTAACGACGCACAAATAAAATTAAGTCAATTTAGACATTTAATACAAAAAATTAAAGATAATATTATTATTCCTGATAGTAAAATAAAAATACAAAATTTTTTTTATTTATTTTATTTTTTACTAAAACATTTTAATAGTTTAATTAAGGGAATTTATGAAAATAACGCAGCAAAAAGAGAATACGTGTTATATATTATTATTGATGATAATATGTATAATTTATTAAGTACAGTAAATTATTTGTATGATAATTATAATAATAAATATCTAAAAGATTTATTAATTATATGTAATTTAGATCCATTATGTCATGATAACGGTGATAATCATGTGTATAGATTGTTAATGATATATAATTTAATTAAAAAAGCTCGTGGAACAACAAGAGGATTATATGACTTAATAGAAAAAATAAAGAACACTTTTAATTATAATTGCTGTCGGGATACTACACAAGATATAAATAAATTTAGTTCTTTTTCTAGTTCTCAAGTTCCTGATAATTTACCTGGTCCTAGTCCTGAAACGGATAATAAAATTAAATTAAAAAATTTTTTAAATCGTACACTTTTAATAGATTTTGATGATAAAGAAAAAGAAATATTTTATTTTCTTTCTCAATATAATTATCATGAAGTTGAATCTTTTTTATTAAATAGCCTAATAAATGATAGATGTATGGTGTTTAATTTAACATTAGCTAAATTAAATAGTATATGTGAAGAAAAAATATTAATTAATATTAGTTCTATAGTTGGTGATAGCGAGGGGAATATAGTTATACCATTCACTCATATAATAACAGCATTTGCTAAATTAACAAATACTGTAACAAGTGAAAATTTCGCATATTATATTAATTCCCAACCAATCATACCTCGATATGCTGGGTGTTCTTGCGATCTTCCTTTACATTCTCATTTAACATTAACAAATAAAGACGTACAAAATTTATCTTTAAAAACTAGTATTTTTTATATTACTCCTATAACATTTAACGACGCAGCGAGTGCTAGTACACAGCCTAATGTTTTATATTTAAAACAACCAGTTAAAATTTATTTTGGAAACCAATGTGTTCCAAACACACGTCCTCCTGATGAAGGAGCTGCTGATGTTGTTGATAATGTTGAAGAACAAATTGCTATTTACAAATACTTATTTACATTTGAAAGTTTAACTCATATATATATATATATTAATAAAGTATTAGCTGATTTTAACAAAATAGTAAAATTTAATAAAGAACATAAAATGATTTATGAAAAACTGCGATTAGCGCATAAAATTGATTATTGGTTTAGATTATTTGATTTAAGTGATTCAAAAGTTACTACAAGTCCTAGTGCATTTCAATATTTAACTCGTATATTTATAGAAAACGCAAATGAGAAATTAGAAAGAACGGAAGGTAATAGTATTAAAGCCAAAATTTCAAGTATTTTTGCTAGTTATCCAAAACTAGGTCATGATATGCTATCATTTTATGATAAAATGTTAAATATAAGCAATGATTCAGGTAAATTAGGTACTCTAAAACAGTTAACACACATATTTACTGAAACGGTAGAATACACACAGAAAGGAAAACCAAAAAAACCAATAATAGTTGATACAGGAAAAACATGGTTCGAACAATTATTTGATGATTTTATTAAAGGCAGTTCTGAACAAAGTGATGTCGAAGTGGTAGGTAGAACTTCTGAAGAACTGTGGAGTTTTCTATCTCCATTTGTAACTAAATCAACAAATGCAAGAATTATGAGTGGTGGCAATAAAATAATAAAAATAAAAAATAAATCAAAAAAGTCAATAATAAAAAATAAAAATAAATCAAAAAAAATAATGAAAGGTGGTGTTGATAGAGAATTAGAAATTACTAAATTACTTGGATTAATTGACTATATAGAGCAAAACACCACGAATATGGGGTTAAAAAAACTTGAATTAACACATCAAGAAGGTCAAACTGAATTAACACCACAACAAAGACAAGATCAAGCAAATCGTATAGTAGATCAAGCAAATATAATAGTGCCATCTTGTAGAGGAAAAATTCTTAGATTTACTAGTCTTATAGCCTATTCATATAAAGATAAACCAACATTTGAGATTGAAAATGATATAATATTATGTGAAAATATAATAAAAAGTTTAATAAATATTAGAAAATTAAATAAAACAATTGAAAGTAAACTAAATGCAATTGGTATAGATAACGAAGTTGAAAGATTATTGATGAAAAGAGAATTAAGTATTCAAGATATTGGAGATATAATACTCGACCAAAATTCTTTTTTGATATCGATAGGTAAGTTTAAAGAAGATGAATCAGAATTGCCTCCCGAATCAACTATTAGTATACTTAGTAGCGATGATGATCGAATAGAAAATCTACCCGAAACTGAAGATAGTATAATAGAGAAAGTTGATAATGATTGTGTAGAGTTTACTAAATACGTACCAACCGCTATATTTGGTGCTGCTGGTGCAATTATAAAAGTTATAGATAATGTTGCATTTCTCCATCCAATTGATACTGCTGAGGAATTAAATGAAATTCGTATTAGTTATAACTTAAATCCTTTAGGAGTGGATAACACCGGGGTTGCAAGAGGTATTAAGACTCCCTTAACCGCACGTATTCCAAATAGAATAAAAATAAACGAGTTGGAATTACCAAAAATAACAAATTTCCAACAATTAGTTGATTTAATTAATTATTATGATACTCTTATCGTTCAATCACCTGAAAATATTAAATGTTTATCTGAATATTCAAAAGTATTTACTGATGAACCAAAAACTTACGTCGACGATATGTTAAGGCAAGCAAGAGCTCAATACGAACAACTAAATCATGATTCCTCCTTATTGAGTCGTTCCAGAATATTTCAAAATGAAGTTAAGGATTATCGAGAAGGCGAAGAGTCTAAAGATAGTTCAAATAAAAGAGATTTAATAGGTATGACAAACACACCAACACATGAAGAATTACTAGAAGAATCAATAAATGAAAGGCCATTAAAACGTTTTATTACACCTCGTGGACCTGCTGAATTAATACTTTCTCCTCGAGAAGTACCTTTAGAAGAAGGTAGTACAAATAAAAGACCAACACATGAAGAACAAAATGAATTAAAAGATAGAGCACTGGAAGCATTTTCACAACAAAATGATAGCGAAATAGAAAGCTCAAAAAAAAAACGTTTGGATACAATTCAAGATTCTCCAACTATAGTTGCTACAACTCCAGATACTTCATCACTAGATTCTTCCGAAATGAAGACGGAATCGGGAGGAAAACTTTTAAAAAATTTAAAATCCAAAACAAAAAAAAATAAAACAAAAAAATCCAAAACAAAAAAAAATAAACACAAAAAATTAAAGAAAATAAAAATTCATAACAGATCCAAAAAATTAAAAAAATTAAATAAATCAAAAAAAAATAACAAATACAAAAAAAATAATAAAACCAAAAAAAATAATAAAACAAAAAAAATAATAAAACAAAAAAAAATTAATTTCGTTTAGATCTACTTTTTGTTCTTTTTCTTTTTTTCGTTCTTTTCCTTTTTCTTTTACCTTTGGCTGTAGATTTACTTTTTATAAATAAATTATGAAAACTACGCATACACCAATCTGTTTCACAAGCTTTTCCAAAAACCCAATGATAAACATCTTTTAATAAAACAAATTTATCATATCCAGTTCTATCGTCTTCAACATCATGAGGAGTATGTTTCATTCCGATAGTTTCCCAAAATCCTCCACTTGCGTCCGCATCAATAATTAAATTTTTATCTTCATTTTGAAAAATATTATAAAAAATTTGTAAATTAATACCCATTAAGAGTCGAGACAATCCTTGTTTTAAATACACTTTTAAATCTTCTCTATCTTCATCACCAATACTAATCGTTAAAGAAGTAAAAATAATATTTGGATTCTCAGGTTTAGAAATACAAGTTATCGTAAAACGCCCAATTGCTTCATTCGTACTTATATTAATTAAATAAGACGTTAATTCAATATTTGTCTGATATTCACCTTGATGTAAAGGAGTTATAATATATTGTAATTTTAAATTAAGAGATTCTAATTTTTCTACATAAGATGGTTTACCAAAAAAACACATAATAATTTTTGGAGGAATATCTACACTTATATTTGTATTGTATTTATGAAAAATTTGCTGTAAATTCATAATATTATATTATATTTTATTAATATTTTTTGCGGTATTAAATCATCTTGTATTTTTTCTAATTTTTTAAAACACTTATTAATAGTAACTTCACTAATTTCACTCATATTTTTTACATCTTTTTTAGAGATATTTAATTTAAATATCTGTGAAACAAAATAAATAATTCCTGCCGCAATGGAATGTGGATTGTTCTCAGGCATAATATTTTCTCTTTCAATTTTAATAGAGATAAACAAACAAAGTTTTGTTAATTCAGTATTAATACTTAATTTAGAACAATATCTTTCAATAAAAGCTTCAGGTTTAGTTTTACAAAAGGTAGTTTTATCTTGATTGGAAAACTCTTTTTCTAAATGATTAATAATAATTTGTGCGTTTTTACATCCACGAGTAGCACTTGCGACATCTAAATTAAATATAACGGCTAGTTCTTTTGCGGTTCTAGGGTTATCGTTAATTCTACAAGAAATATATATAGAGGCAGCAATTAAGCCATCTTTATTTTCTCCACGGAAAGTTTGTTCGTATTCAGTAATTTTTTTATGATATCGGATAGCATCATCAATAATAAATTTAGATATACCAGAATTTTGTGCCATGATAATAATTCGTTGAAAGTCATCATATTGCGCTTTTTCTTTATAAGGCATAGATTGCCATTCCGTATACCTTCTAATTTTTCTCATTTCATAACTAGTATTTCCACTACATAATACTTTACATCCATAGGATGATTGTTCTAGTAAAGGATTAATAGGCATACCACATCGTGTAGGGTCGCTATTATGACTATCATCGGCTCCGTAATATCTCCATTCGGCAGATTGATCGATCATATCTTTATAAATAATTCCACATTTAGTATTGGTACAAGTAAGAAAGCCTTCATCGGAAAAGGATAATTTAAATTGACAAGAATCGCAAAAATCTCTTTCTCCATCTTTTCGATAAATACATTCTAGAGGCAATTTTTCGCAAAAATCATTATCTACAATATTCCATAATGCTTTTTTGTTAATAGTATTTGATTTTACTTTCTTAGTATAATTCATTTCTTATAATCCATATAAAATAGTTTTAATTCAATTTTATTTTATAGTTAATTGTTATGAGTAAAATAGATATATTAAATAAAAAAATATTACAATATTTTCTTTCCAAAAATATTGTAATTTCGAATGCAATTTCCAAAGAATATTTAGATCAATTATTATTAAATTTATCAACAAAACTTCAGGCAGAATTAAAAATAGAAACAATAAAAGAATTAAGTAAAAAAATACAGGTGAAAGAAGATAGTAGTTGTATAACTATTGCCAAATTTTATGTGAAGGTTTTTCATACACTATCTATATTATTAGATATTCTTGAGATAAATGATTCAACTACAATTTCCATAAATAAAATAACAAAAAAAATGTTAAAAGAATTATCATTTTCTGAAAAATCCGAAAATATATTTCCTAATATTGATTCTTTTTATCATAATAATTATTTACATGACAATCAATTCCATCATATGAGTAAAAGTAATAAAAAAAGATATGAAAAAGATTTAAAATGTTTTTATATATCTTTCACGGGAAAAAAAGAGATACCATCTCATGTGAAAGCTTTCCATGATATAACAATATCAGATTATAGTGAAGAGCCAAATATATGTATACATAATTATTTATTTTATGAATATGGTAGTTATTTGAAGAGTAAAATAAAGGTAATGTTAGAAATTCAAAAAGAGTTATATAATATTTTATATAAAATATTTTGTGTGAAAGAAAAAACAATTCAACCTGATTTAACAGATGATAAATTAAATGGTTATATAAATCAAACAAGAAAATTAATAATAAAATTATGGAATGAATGCGATGAAGGATACACTCATGGTATTAAATTAATGGAAAGAATAATGGAAGATTTAATTTTAAAAGGAATTATATCACAACAAAAAAAAATAATAAAAAAATTAGACAAGGTTTATTCTCAAGGATTAATAGAACAAAATGAATTATTTATTACTTCTCAAGATTTATCCAAAGAATAAATATTCAAATACTAAAAATAATATAAAAATCTGAAAGAGAGATAATGAAGTTATGACATATAAAATTTCGATATCATTATTAGGAGGAACATACACAATATTTTTTTCTATATCAATAAATTGACCCCACGCATGTTCGTTTATTTGATTAAGAGTATTATTCATTTTGAGAAATTATACATAGTTTATTAACTAAATAAATTTCAATTTTTTTTATAATTTTTTCTTGTTAACATTTTTTTAGCTTTATTAGCAATGATAGTATATTTAGGACTTCTAGATCTATATTCTCTTGCACGTATATAAGCAGCATACAATCCCTTTTTACAAATTTTACATGTATTTTTTTTACAAATAGGAAATGTTTTATTTTTTCCTAAAAAACATTTTTTGCCACATGTATGCCACATGCGTGTGCGTTGACGACTCGTTGGTTCTTGTTTTTTCCAGCCAGCCCAAGGAACTTGTTTTCTAGTCATATATTACATGGATAATTTAATTATAAATATAACAGATATAAATCAAAAAGGAGAAGAAAAAGAAGAAGAAATAACAAGTAATACAGAAGAAGATTTTGTATTTTCTATTTCAGATGAAGAAAATGATAATACTCAATTATCACTCCATTATAATATGCGATTTCATAAATTAACATTTAAAGAAGTAGAAGATAAAATAAATAAAAATTATTTTGATATAAATCATACCTATTCATCTTCATTGGATATATTAGCTTCTTATTTAAAAGGACAAAAAATAATTTATATGGAGGCAAAATATGAATGTGAAAAAAGATTAAATTATTTAATGATGCCTGCTATTTTTTTATCTACATTATCAACAATTTTAACAACTTTTTTATATAAATATGAATATGGAACATATGTTTTATGTGCTGTGAATGGTATAATTTCTTTTTTGATAGCACTAGTAAATTTTTTTAAATTAGATGCTTGTGCGGAAGCACATAAAACATCCGCTCATAAATATGATAAATTACAAAGTACAGTTGAATTTACCTCAGGCTCAATATTACTATTCCGAGATTTTGAGTTGGAAAAAAATTTAAATCAAAAAAACAATAATGAATTAAGTATGTTAACAAAGCACAAAGAAATGGAATTAGAATTAAAAAAAAAAATGATGGATGTTGAAAAAAAAATAGAAGAAATAAAAGAAACAAATCAATTTTTAATTCCCAGGCATATTCGATATATATACCCAATCATTTATAATACCAATATTTTTTCTATTATAAAAAGAATAGAAGATTGTAAAAAGAAATCATTAGCGCATTTAAAAAATGTAAAAAATGAAATTCGTCATATGAATCAAATTATAAAAAGTGAAAATCAAATTTCAGAAAAACAAAAAATACAATTAAAAAAATTATTTGAATTAAAAAAAAAATTAATAAAAGAAATATTATTACTAAAATCCGCTTTTTCTGTAATCGATCAAATGTTTCATATGGAAATAGAAAACGCAAATATATTATCGAACAATTGGTTAATACATATGATTCGTCCATTAAAATTACAAGATCCTCTCAAGTTAAATAAATTTATTGAAAATTTAATGGATCCATTTAAAACATTTGAAATAGAAAATGAAAGATTAAAGACAATTGATATAGAATATAATCATGAAAAAAATTTGGTACATTAGATCCAATAAAATAAGCCCATTAAATAAAATCAACATAAAACCAAAAATAAAAAAATCAAAAATAAAAAGAAGAAAAAAATATGATTGGATGAAATTATTATACTATATATTCAAATAATTTATGTAAATTTAAATTGACTTTTTAATAATTCAATATTTTCTTCTCTTGATTCAAATGTATGAATTTTATCTCTACATAAAGCACAACTTAGTGATTTAAATTGATTGGTTTGTAAATAATTTCGCATACAATCAATACAATAAGTATGACAAGAATTAATACTAATTTTATTACACTCATGAATTAAATTATAACATATAGGGCATTCATTTTTTATTTCTTCTTCTAGTTCACATTCTAATTCTTCTTTTGTTATTTTTTTGTTTTCTTTGGATTCTGATAAATNAGAAGTTAAGTCATCAACTTCTAATTTATCTAATGGACTTTCTTTTTCATCTTTTGATTTAGGTTCAGCATATTCTGAAATACTAATATTACATTGTATAGGTATAACATGTTGAATGGGTAATTGATTTTCTAATTCAATATCTACCCTGAATTGTTGTCGTAATATAGTTCCTGCGAGACTTCGTCTAACAGTTATTCGAGCAGTTGGATGAAAATAAGAAGGAAGATTTCTATGAGGGTATACAATTCCACAATTTACCAACACTTTGAAATGAGCCATTGTATGTCCGTAATGAATAGGTAAATTATGTTCGTTGTATGGAATATCAATCATTGAAGATAATACGTTATAATCACTTTGATAAGTGAATTTTAATATATCTATAAATAATAAATTTGTAAATAATTCCAAGGAAATGTTTGGATCATCTGTAATTCGATTACCATATTTCAATAATATATTAGAAGCATATTGATAACACCCCAAGGCATTATATGTGGGAGATGAATAATATATATCAAAATTATAAACTGGTACATTATTATTTGGAAATGTATTTCTAAGTCCAAGGATAATGGGAGGTTCAATAAATCTATTTTGATATTTAGGTAGACAAGGAAATATAATATTTCGTTGTTCGAATATTATTTCTTTTATTTTTAAATAAATATTTACTTTCAGGGCATGACGATGTTTTGAATGAATATCTAAATAAAGAGCTAATCTTTTTAATATTTTTGTTTCAAATAATTCTAGAAATGCTAATAGACGATAAATATCATTATGAGAATTTAACTTAATAAGTTCAGTTAAAATAACTCCAAATAATTTTGGAGTATCAAATACCGGACAAAATAAATAATTATGTCCTATCTCTCTACAACAACTACATTTCACTTTTTCAAAAATATTAAAATGACCCAGATGTGTTTGGTTGCGAATTGTTTCGGCAGATAATTGATAAAAAGTTGTCGACATTTCTTTTAGTTATTAAAATTATAACTGTTATAATAAGTTTTCAATTTTATTTTCAATTAAAATATTTTATTAAGTTATTAAAATTTTAATAATAAAAAAAAAAATTGAAATCTTTTTGAATAAATAAATTAGTTATTATCCCAAGTGGAAAAAGCTGTAGTTTAAACTCAAAATGTCTCAATTCTCGTCAAATTCGTTCGAAAAGTCTGTTGAAGGTTCTGTTTTATCCTTTGATGAGTTAAAGTTAAATTTAACTTATCCATCAATCATGATCCCTTTCGTCCACTTGAATAAGGTGGAAAAGGTGAAACCGTTGATTGAAGGCCTAAGGATAGGAAAAGTTGCGCGCGTCGATCGTGTTTTGCGTGAGGATGCTCGCGGTAAACATTATCAAGTGTATATTCACTTTGAGTTTTGGGATATTGATAATCCCGACTCTTGTCGATTGCGCGCAAAAATTTCCCATGGCGGAACAGCCAAACTTGAATACGAAAGTCCTTGGTTTTGGACTCTCGTATTAAATTCTAAGGTAAGACCGCCTCATGAAGATCCATATAATTATTTTCCTTCTGTTTCTTTCACAGGTCCAACACAACCACCTATACCACCACAATCAAGACTACCTCCTCAGTTTCCAGTCGCCCCAGCTTTTCAACAGCTCCCAGTAGCTCCAGCCTTCAATCAGTTTCCAGTCGCTCCAGCCTTCAATCAGTTTCCAGTCGCTCCAGCTTTTCATCAGCTCCCAGTCGCTCCAGCCTTCAATCCGTTTCCATGCTCGCAGTCATTTCAAGGAGCACATGCGCCTTTAAGAGCAGCTTCGCAAGCTTATCTTTACGAGCCCGAATATCAAGAATTTCTTCAGGAGACAAGAAATGAAAAAGTAATGATTCCAAGAGTTCTTCGCATGGCAGCCATCGGCCACTTCGAGAAAAGAAGACCACGAACAAGAGAAATTCCTCCAGCTCAATTGGTCGCATTCAAGAATCCTCCACAGCCAGTTCAAGAAGACCCTATTGAAGAACTCATTGAGAAAGTATCTCAAGTGAATCTGGACGAAGAAGAAGAAGAAGAAGAAGAAGAAGAAGAAGAAGAAGAAAATATCGACGACCAAATGTCTGATGTATCGGATGATACTTCTTCGACTCAAGAAAAAAGAAAAACAAGATCAAAAGGCTACTACAACGATGCGGATGCTCCAAAAGCAGATATAGTAGTGCCGGATTATGGTACAGCAGAAGAAATTCAGATGGCGGTCAAAAGAATTCGTGGAAGAAAAACCAACAAAGCTACTCGATAAACTCGCTCTCTTCTACTTCTAACCTAATAAATTCTTATTAATTAATAAATTTAACTAACTTAGCCAATTAACTAACTTACCAATATATTTTATATGATAAATTTTCATTATTAACTAATTTATCCAATTAACTAACTTAACTACCTAATATTTTATATGATTTACATGATTATCTAACTAATAAAAAAGACTACAAGTTATTTGTAGTCTTTTTTATTGTATAATTAAAATAATGAAAAAAGAATTTTATTTTAAAAATACAAAAGAAAATGAAATATTAATAAAATCAATATTTCATTTATTAAAAGAAATAAATATTTCTTATAAAAAAACAAAAGATTTTTTTATTGTATCAATAATTTCTGAAAGTTGTGAATTAATAATTGATAAAATTAATAAAAAAAATAAGTCTATTTTATTACATAATTTTTTAGTATCATTTACTTCTCAAGTAAAATTTTTAGAAAAAAATAAATATACTTTTTATAATATTAATACAGAAAAACTATATTTAATAAATGATGAAATAAGTATTTGTATAGACGAAGAATTAATAAAGATAGAAGAAGACAAGATAAAAATAAATAATATATTTAAAAAGAATGAATATTGTTCTCCAGAATTATATGAAATAGTTGATTTACCAAATAAAATCTCTTACAAGAGTATCTATTTTTCTATAGCAATATTTTTATTAAAAAATTTTGTAGAAGGAGTAGAAGAAAATTTATTTTTTCAATTAAAAAAAGAAGAAAAATTAGAAAATAAAATAAATATATTAATAAAAATAGACAAAAAATTAAATGAAATAAAATATACCAAAATGTATTTTTTTATAAAGAAGAATATTAATATTAATGAGATGAAAAGATTATTAATATATATATAAATTATATGTCTTTAGCTACTTTCAAAAAGAAATCAGTAACTCTACATGGTACAAACATATCAGGAAGACCTGTTGCTTCCTATTTCATTCCCTCTGGTCCTTTTGGACCACCAAATTCTATTAACTCTGTTATGTTTAGACAAGCAACTCAACAAAAGGCAGTAAGCGGGTTCTCATTAAATGGGGTTCATAGAGCACCTATTTGGTTTCATGCTAGTATTGGGACGCCTTTTAGAGGACAATTTGCGAAAGGGAATGGTGGTAAGAATGGAAGATATTACAATGAACCTTTATTAAATATGTGTTTAGCGAAACCAAAAATGTTGGGAGGTACAAATCAGTATAATAAAAACTCAACTGTTGGTACTTATGGCTTATTAAGAAAAAAATATAGATATTTATACTCAGGACAATACCCCAACTATTGGGTACAACCCAATTATGGATCTTCATTTTTATCAGACAATACTAGTCAGGGATTATATGTAAATAAATTAACAGCTACATATAGTCGTTATGTAGATACAAACGCAGAAGCAAAATATATAGATTATAAAAAGAATTGTAGTATAACGGATCAGAATCAATGTAATACAAAATTATTGAATAGTTCAAATTTATTACATTATACAAAGTTTTTACATATTCCACAGACTTCAGGTCAATATACAACAAGAATTCAAAGAAAATGTGTTCGACCCTTAAATTATCAAAAACCATACCCTGGTCCTACAAATGGAGATGCTTGTAATACTTCCAATGAAGTTAATAAAAATATAGTAATGGATAATATAAAAAATAAAGAAGTGGAAATATTTTTAGCTACTACTTGTGATTAAAAATCATATATATTTAATCCTTTCCATAATTCCATTTTGTATTCTGAGTCATTAAATATTGATTCATATTGTTTAATATTTTTCATTTTATCAAAAGTAGAAATGGAAGGAGTAGATAAATTAGTTAATAATTGTTTTTGTTGAAAACGTTTATTAAATAAAAAAGAATGAAATGAGATAGATATATTTTCTACATTTAATAAGTAAAATAACACAAATCGCATAATATATTATTAGACAATATCTTTTTATATTTTTCCTTTTTTTATTAAATCTCTAAAATAAACTAAGTTATCAAATGGAATAGATTTTGAACTACGTGAAATAGTATGCATCAATTGCGCGTCTTTAGTAGCCAAAAGCATATTTCTCATATTATCATTTTGAGTGAATTTAGCCAATTGAGAATCAAACATTTCTTTCTTACCTCTACCTGAAAAGAAATCCTCATCAACAATAATATTTTTAGCTCGTACAAGTTTACCTTTATATTTTCCAGTTTTGCCACCATAAGCCTTAGCCATAATAGGGTCTTTAGATAATTCACTTCCAGAGTTTAGTGAAAATGTTCTATAAAAATCAGGATTATTTTTTTTAAATTTAGAAGCTTGATAATAATGTTCGACACTAGCCCAATTTAATCCATCTAATACAAAAGGAGCATCCCCAAAATTAGAAAGCATTTTTCGGAAGTCAGGATATTCAGATAAAGATCCCTTATATTCTTTTAGAAGTGCAACGGGCATGATTTCTCTTGCACCTTTTCCTGGAGGAGCATTTTTAGAACCAGAATAAAAGTAAAATTGAATCTCAGGATTATACAAATTCTCTCTTTTCACTAATTCAGAAACTTCATGAAAAGGCACTAATTCCATTTCGATATCTTTCACTTCACGAGGAGATTCCATTTGTATTTTATAACTTTCTACATTAACTTTATTTTTATTCAATTTTTTTTTTATAAAATTAGAAATAGTAATTGCTGCTTTTATTTGTTTATTAGTTTTTTTTCTTTTGATATTTTTATTTACAAATTCATTAATAAATAATTGAGAATTTTTTTTGGTATATTTTTTTGTAATAATACAATCAGAATTTAATTTATAGCGAGGAGTTAATCGACAAAATTCTCTTTTTGGGCCTTGAATATAATTACAATATCTTGTCTTACAGTTGCTAGGTTGTCTTTTTCTACATACTGAAAAACATTTTTTTTTCATATATTATAAGATAATATATTATATAATTGTATAATATGTTATTTAATTTATTAAAAGAAAAGATGAGACAAAGGATTAGACAAAAATTAATGTATCGTTTAAAAAATAAAATGAATGTTAGAATAAATACATTAAAAGAATCAAATATAATGAATAATATTAATACAAATAAGTCATCGACTCTATGTATGGTAGCAATATTCAAAAATGAATCACATATTTTAAAAGAATGGTTAGAACATTATATATCTGAAGGAGTAGATAAGTTTTTTTTGATAGATAATGGAAGTACTGATAATTATAGGGAAATAATTAATCCATATATATTAAATAATAAAGTTGACTTGGTAATAGATGCGACAAGATTCTCACAAAATAAATTATACAATAAACATTTTTTAAAAAAATGTAAAATGTATGATTGGGTAGTTGTTGCTGACTTAGATGAATTTATATATGCACGAAAAGATTGTAATAAAATAACAGATTATTTGAATAGATTAAATAATATAATTTCTCAAGTATTTATTCCATGGAAAATGTTTGGGTCCAATGGAAAAAAAACATTAAATGTAGAACAACCAACAAATGTAATAGAAAGCTTTACAAAAAGAGCAAATTATAATAAAAATAGAAATTTTAAATCAGTAATAGTAAAAAATAATATAAGATATATTTATGCTAAATGTATAGTAAGATCAAAATATTTAATTAAATTAAATATACATACTCATTCAACAAGCAATAATAATTATATAACATGTAATAATAAAATAGATAATATACATCATAATAAAAAAAATTTTGTAAAAATAAATGAAAATGTTGTAAATAATTCTTATTTACATTTAAATCATTACGCTATACAATCATTTTCTTGGTTTATGAAAATTAAATCAACAAGAGGTGATGCGACTGTTAATAATAATGTAAGAAATGAAAAATATTTTAGAATGTATGATAATTTTTCAAGTGATATAGATGATTTTGAATTATTTAATAAATGGAAATTAAATAATAATTAATTAAAAAAAACTTCTACCTTCATTTATTCCAAAATTATACCAATGAGTAATCGCGTCTCTTTCTGATTTTAATCCATTCATCTGTAAATCTGGATATTTATTAAAATATTGTTTCCAATTAAATCCTTCTTTATATAATTCATATAAACGCATAAAGAATATCCAAGATTCTTTATTTGTTTTATTGTATAGGTCTCTATACNCATCTAGAACATTCCCGTTCAAATAATCTTTTATGTTATTATATTTTGGGCCATGATAATGGACTATAAATGCTTCATCTTGAATACCCCAATATGGTTTATGATTAAATAACAAGGGTAATTTATCAACATTTTTTTTATTATAAAAAGTTCGTAAAGCGCCTTGATCAAAAGCGTCAAAATTATAATTACATGTATCAATGAATTCTGAAAATTCTTTATATGTATTTAACATATTTTTAACATTCATTAACATAACTCCTGAGTTAAAATGAGTATAATTATTTTTATCAAATTCAGGGCATATAGAAAAATAAGTAGGATTATATTGTTTTAATTGATTTACAACATCTTTTAAGAAAATAACATCTGTATCAGTATATAAAACAAATTCATCTTGAATATTAAGATTTTTACAAATAATAGGAATATCAATTCTTAAATATGCTCCACATGCTATATTTTTCCATCCTTGATCTTTATTTAAAAAATTTGGTTTATTATATAAAAGTGTTTTATGTTTTATTAAAGTAGCATTTTTTTCTACTAAAGAAGAAAATACTTTATCTTCACCATCATAAATTAATATAGGTTTTAATGTAGTATTTAATATTGCGGATTTTAATGCTACTAAATACATATCTTTGTGCATTTGAGAATTATCATTCACAGCAGCGAACCAATACATTATAATATAATATATTTTAATTTAATTTATTTAATTACTTTTATTTTTTGTTTTCTTAACAATAGATTTAACAGGTTCTACTTCATTATCGGAATCATTTTTTTTTCCTTTACATCCTCTTTTATGCGCTGACATAGCAGATTGATTTTTACCAACATAATCACAAAATTCACAAACAAATTTACTACATGAAAAGGCATATTTTGTAGATAAAAAATGTTCTAGAGAAGGAAGTTGCATATCTTCCAATTGTTTTACCATTCTTGTAGAAAAATCCTTCACTGTTTTTATCTGAAGCATTTTTTGTGTAGCAAACAATTGATATTCTTTATTGATTTCATCTAATACTTCTTTGTCTATAGTATATCCATCATGACTGGAAGAACATTCATCTAATTTTAATTTAAAATTATCAATAATATCTATAGCAATTTTTATTTTTTCGGCGTCATTATTAACTTCATGTACGTATAATAAAATATTTCCATTATGTATGTTAATTTCAAAGTTATCTTTGTTTGCGATACCAAAATTTTGAGATAAAAACAATCCACAACAATTTTGAGTTTCTACATCACGAATAAATTTCTTTACTTCTTCTTGAACTACATTCTTATTCCAATTTTTATTTTCAATCAAAATAGTAGGCTTATTTTTTCTCTTCAACATTATATCTCCTGTTTCTTTTTGTTCTCCCACAACATCAATTTCTGCGGTAGCATATAAAGATTGTAAAATATTGAATAAAATGTTTTCTGAGTATTTTCCTTTCATACTAGAATTCTCCATTTTTTTCAACAAGTCAGAAACATCTTTTTGTAAAGTAGTTTGAATATGTTGATTTGTTGTAATTTTTGTATCTAATCGTTGTTCTGTAGATTGAATAATTGTTTGAATCATTTGTTGATTAATGGATAATTTGTTTTCCATTGTTTGAATAAATCCCTCAAGTGATTGTTGATTCAAAGTAGAACTTAATAATTTATTTGTATCGTCTTGAATAGAGGAATGAAAAGAACGAATATTTTCTTTCACTTGAGATAATAATAATTCATTATTTTTGGGAACAACTTCATTCAACAACAATTGAGTTTTATCCAACAATGTTCCATTATACTCTTTTATCAAAGGAGCTATTTTTTCTGAATTATTATTGGATAAAATCATTTTTATATCTTCCATATACTCTTTCTTAAATTCTGTAAATTTATTTTTGAAATTTGTTTGAGTATCAATATTCATCTTATCTATTTGTCCTTGTAAATTTTTTATATTGGTTAACAATTGAGAAGCAATATTATTACTCAACGAAGAAGTAATATCTTTATTTAACTCTTCCAAAATATTGACAAATAATAAATTCATGGATTCAAAATCCAAATTTTGATGTTGGTCGTAAAATTCCCATACCTTTTTATTTTCACAAATTAATGAATAATCTTGCATTGTTTTAATATATTATTAGTTTTTAAATCAAAATATTATTAGTTTTTTGATTTAAAAATGTATTTTATTAAATATTATATGTACTTAAAATAAATCTTTATTATATGAATAAATTAAAAATACTACAATTAATAAATAAATTAAGAAAAATTCAATTAAGAAAAAATCAATTAAGAAAAAATCAATTAAGAAAAATACAAATTAAAAAAAATCCAAATAAAAAGAATACAAATAAAAAGAATACTAATAAAAAGGACCCAATTAAAAATACCGGAATTGAATTGAATAAGGTTGCTTTCCATGATAAATTATTAATTAATACTCCAATTAATATGAGTAATGGTTATCCAATTAATGAAACATCAATTATAAATAATAATAAAATTATGTCTGTTGTTTCTACACATAATGCTGGTTTTTTTTCTTGCTGTTCTGTAAAATTAAATAATATTGTAGATTTTATTAATAAATATAAAAAGATCCCAGATAAAGTTGATAGTTCACTACAATTTGATTGGTATAAGAAATCTAATAAAGAAGATATAACTTTTGATTATTTTAAACATTATGATGATATAAATAATATATCAATAAATTATCCAATTAATTATAAACATGAATATCAATTTACTAATTATTCAAATTTAGACTATGATAAAATTACACCAATAGTAAAAAAATATTTTTCTCCTTCTGAAAATATTTTAACTATTATTAGAAATATAGAAAAAAAATATAATATTAATTATGAAAATATTTGTGTACTTTTTTATAGAGGAAATGATAAAATAACAGAAACTAATTTATGTAGTTATAATGAATATTTAATTTATGCTAATTTAGTTATCAAAAATAATCCAAATATTATATTTTTAATTCAAAGCGATGAAACAGAATTTATAGAATTTATGAAAAATAAATTTCCAAATAATTCAATTTATTTTAAAGATGAAATTAGACACATGAATAAATGTAATAATACCGTAGACATTATTATGAAAGAAAAAAATTATGAATTTTCTAAAAAATATCTTGCTATAACTATTATAATGTCAAAATGTAAATATATCATTTTTGGGTCAGGAAATTGTTCTATATGGATTATGATATATCGTGGAAATAATAAAAATATATATCAAAATTTAGATAATAAATGGTTATTTTAATAAACTTATTTTTTCCATTGATTTATAATAATTATATCTATTATTCATCCAACAATGATAATGAATAATAATTTGTTTGTCTAATATTATTTGAGTAGGGTGATCGTGTGGAGTTATAATAAATTCCAAATATTTTATTTGACTAGTTTTTAATATAATTTTTGTATATTTATCTTCTCCAACATAATGGGCTAACTTAAGTATGTTATTATTTAATATATCATTATTATTTTTATTAGTTAAAATATTACTTTTCATAGTAATGGTAGTTTCATAATCTTGTAAAAAATCTTCTATTTTTATATTAGGATTTTTATTAATATAAATAAACTCATCTGCATCAATTAAAGCTATATTTCTACATTTATTACGGAATTCATTCACCCCAATATTTAATGAAGTTCTTTGTATGGAATTCCAATGATTTCCTTTAAGAGGTGAATAAGGATAATTTACCATGTAAACTTTTCCTTTATATTTATTACATATATTTTCTATTGATTCTTCTTCAACACAATTTTCTAATGACTCATTTATATTATTACTAACATTTGAATTATTATTAAATATTATTATTCCTGAAAACCCTAATCGAAGATTATATTGTATCCATTCATCTAATCTATGAGAATAATTTTTACAAATAGTACTAATAATAGAGGAAGTATTTTTATTTAAAGATATATCACAATTTAAAAATGGAAATTCAAGGTTAATATCATATACTATTCTTATTTCATCATGAAGAATAAACATAATAAATTTCAAATATATAATTTTTCCTATTATCTTTATATAAAACTCAGGTCTATTATCACAAAATACTAATTCATATTCAATTTCTTCTATACTTAAATCTTTAATATTTCCTTGTCCGTAAATAATTGTTGCGTTGTTTTCTTCATCATATAAAGATAATTTATCAAATAAAATAAATTTATTATCATTCATATATTATTTATATATTTAATAATTAGTTTGAAAAATAATTTGTTGGTTTAAATATTACAAAGTAATATTTGAAAAAGTAGAATGGAAAATTTTGAAGTAGTTCATAAAAATTGAATTATTTTGTTATTTTGAATATAATTAGAAAACGCAATGGAAACAATTAAAGTCAAAAATAAACAATTTATTCGTTTGGTATTTAAGTTATTATTTACTAAAAATGTGTTGGTTGAATTATTAAATAAAACACCAAAGAATAAAAAACGTAAAGTCTGTAGTCAATGTCATGAACTAGGTCACAGTATTGTAAGTATGTTGTGTAAAATAAATATAGAGAAAAATAACAAACTAAAAAATAAAATAAAAGAACATATTTTATCAAAAGATTTATTAGCAGAAAATAATATTTATGAAGAATTACAAGAACTAAGTAAACAATTAAATATTAGTTTTCATTTGTGTCAAAAATTATATTATGAAATTCCAAGTGAAGAACTATTGAATAGAACAGTGGACATAGATTTATTTTTGAAAACTATAAAAGAAAAATCAATAAAATGTTATGAATGTGATAAAAATTTAGGTTGTTTACAAATAAATACAAATCGTATTTGGAAAGGAAATAAAATTTGTGATACTTGTTGGTGTAAATATGATGATGAAAGAAATAAAATTTGGGAAGAAATCAGTAAATATAAACTTATACAATGTAAAATTTGCAGTAGTATTAAATTAAATCAAGGTGAACGATATCATTATGATCATATAAATATGTTTGATAAAGACAATAGTATATATAGTATGATAAACGAAGGAATAAATATTGAAGAAATATATAAAGAAATAGATAAATGTCAAATTTTATGTTTGCGTTGTCATCATATAGTTACTAAACTTGAAAATAAATTAGGGTTTACAAAAATGAAAATAATATTCAATAGACAAATAAAATATGGAAAAAAATCTGAACAAGAATATGATATCATGAAAATGACTTGTCAAAAAATATACGAAGAAAAAATGTTGGATATATATAAAAAAATAAAGGTTGGATTTTGAAACAAAATATTGACAAAAAAGTAAAGTAGAAATATTATTGACTCAAAATATTGTTAATAAATTAAAGTAAAAATATTATTGAAACAAAATATTGTTAATAAATTAAAGTAAATAAATTCAAAAACTTTTCTAAAGTTTAGGAAAATTTTTTCATGAAAGACTACAAAAAATTTTTAGCTTTATTTGAAGTCAAAAATTTTTCATAATTATTTTTATAAGTCTTAAAAAAATTAAAGTTTCTAAAAATAATTAAAGTTTCTAAAA
>JGI25914J50564_10000010_pt1 | contig 61117 bp, 87 predicted proteins | sample LauGreSuBDMM15SN_2_FD_50564 | JGI IMG/M metagenome (IMG submission 50564) | reverse complement strand
TAAATGCCGATTGTGGACCTCTAGCTGCAGCTGCTCCTGGACCTCCAAATGCTTCCCCCAACCTAGCTACCAGTTCTTGTGGATAATACTCGCGTGGCGTTTCACGTGGGTTTCTAACTGCATATTCACCTAATTCGTTTAATTCACGTACTTTGTGTTCACCAAACCCTTCCAACTTACTCATTTCAACTGAAAATAATTGTAAATAATTCGCGTTGTCTGGCTGAGACCCACTTTCTTCTAATATGCGCTGTGCTTCATCAACAATATACATATCATGTATATTACCTATACCATCAATACGTTTTTTAATTTGACGTGTTGAATTTATTCCAGTTATTTCCCAACCTATATCTTCTCTTCTAGGGGCTACAAACATATTATCTATTAAATCTGCCCGTCCTGCCATTATCGGCTGTGCGCGCGCCATTGTAATTAGTTGCCGGGTTTCTGGTATTGATTCTATATATGCTGTTAAAAGATCAACTGGTTCTTTACTAATACTAATAAGTGCTTTCATTTCTGCATAAAATGTAGTAAGATTTTTGTTTCTTTCTCTAATTTCTGCTTCCAACGGTGTTAATAAAAAATATAATTTATAGGATTGTGGTTGTTCAACAAATTCTTCTCCTTTTTCATAAAAAATCTTATTAAATGCACTAATCAATATTTTGTCTGGACAATCAATTATTAATATTAAATAAACAAAATATCGTTGTTTACTATACATACTTATAGGTAATCGTTGTAATAAACTAAAAATTAATTCAAAACTGAAATTATCTATAATGTAATCCATTAACTCTGTGTGTTTAACTATGTCAGTATTGCTAATTATGCCTAATATATGTGTTAATTCTGGAAATTGTTCACGAGTAAGTTTCATATTATCATAGGGCATATCTATCAATAATTTTATTACTAAAATAGATCGTATTATAGGTTGTATTTCAACAAAAGTAGCTTCTCTATATAACATTTGTAAAAATGTTCTATTTAATTCCTGAAATGCACCTGCTAATTGTTCGTGTATATTATCTGTTTGTCTAGATTCTTTAGTAACATCAATACCAAATTCAATTTGTATAGCATCAAGGCCTATATTATATTTTTGTAAAAAATGGTTTTGTTCTCTTGTTATATTAGGCATGTGTGATAATAAATTTTCTTTTTCTTCATGAGCACGTCCTTCCCATTTTTCTTTTGTCCCACCTTTCAATATTTTACTTTTTTTTATTAATTTACCTCCTCCTGTATCATCATCACTATCTGCAGCTGCAGCTGCAGCTGCTGCCACACCTGGTGCTGCCACCCCACCTGGTGCTGCCACCCCACCTGGTGCTGCCACCCCACCAGGTGCCCCCAGACTAGATGAATATATAGATCTATATGTAGCTCCCTCACCTGGAAAATCTCCTTCTAAGTCATCAAGAGATTTATTAAGGTCTGCATGTGCATTAGCAACAGCAGCTTCACTATCACGAAATACTTGTTTAGTTCTTAAAAAATTTATATATTTAACTTCTTCTGCATCTCTACGAGCAATTGCTTGTTGTTCTTCAGCATCGTCAGCAGGTAAACGGGGTCGAACACTTTTACTTTTACCTTCTGTTGCTTTTCTGATCTTTGCTAATACTCGTATACAATCATTAAAAAAACCACGGAATGCTTTACCTATATCGGATGTTTTTACAGTATAGTCATTATCAAGGGTTGCTCGTGTAGTTTTTAATTTTTCGTTAGCCTCATTTAATTTATCATATGCAGTTTTAACATTAGTTTTAAGTTCTCTGAGACGTATTCTTAAAGCTTGAATAGCACCATCTTGCCCGGGATCTCCATACAGTCTACTTATGTTATATTTTGTAATACACGAAAATATTTTTAAAATTGTATATACTACATACATATATCCCCATCCTCCAAATCTTTCTTCTATTTCTAAATTAATTCCATCTACTAGTGCACTAATCATTGGTCTTACATGAGTACTATATTGAGTCATGTATCCAGTCATATTTAATTGTCTTCCACCTGGAATATCTTCATCGGGGCACTTATTATCTACCATAGCTTTATACATAAGATATGCAGAATTATCATTTGGAGTATTTGGATTTAATATAACAAACCCATTTGTAGTTTCATCAAATTTAAAAAATTCATAATTACTTTTTTTTAAATTACAACAACTATGAGACCATAAATATTCTGATTTTAATATATTAGGTATTAAAGGATCTCCTCCGGTTTTTGATAACCACAACACTCGTAATCCGGTTGTAAATGGTAAAATGTGTTCACAATCCATATTATTTATATCGTCCATAGACAGGCCACATAAATAACAGGGTGTATGTAAAAACTGTTGTTTTGTTTGACCTAATGCACCTGTACATTGTTTGTCATTATTAGCATTAAATATTCCACCTACAGGAAGACGTCCTCTAAAATCACCATGTGCATAACCAAGAAGAGCAGCAAACCATTTGTCATAGGATGAATCAGCAGTTTTACTTGTTCTCATTGGAAATTCTTTATTGAAATCATCATGCCATTTGGTTGGATGTGCCAATACTGCTAAAAAACTAGCTTGTTTGGCAGCTGTTTTAACTGGATCAGGGGTACCAGTAGCATCATCTACTATATATACAGCAAGATCGGTTAAATGTTTTTTGATTACACGTTCTGCAACATCCATCGCTGCTTTTTTACTACACATTGATCTTGGTAAAGGTGTACCGGAAGCTGCAGCTGCAGCTGATTGACCTCTAGTAGGAGGGTTAGGCGCAGCTGAAAATGTCCATCCCGCCACACCACCACATTCTGGTTGCATAAATATCCATTGTAGAAAGGTTGAATAACTACATAAATTTCCTCCTCCATCTCTAAATCCCATAAATAAATCATCACTAGCTAATATAGTATGTAAATTTGTAAATTCAGTTAATCTTTCTGCAGAAGCGGCATCATACGCAGCTGCTACTGCTGGTGTGTTAGTTACAGATTTTGGTGGTAATCCACGTGGAAATAATGCTGCCATGTATATATTACCATAACATTTAAATAATTATTATATAGACTAATTATGTTGCCNGCTTGTTATGATTGTATTTTTTACAAAGAACCAAAAATGATCCAGAATGTAAGACGATTNAATGACAACGGTTACTGCTTGAAACATTCTGAATATGCAGAACGTGTTCGTGAAGATGACCAAAAATGCGGNTTATACGGTAGAGATTTTNATTCACGAATTCCTAAAGAAAATAATGAAAAGAAATCAAAATAAAATTGAAAACCTAACTATACTACTATATTATCACAACATGTATCTATTCACTATTGAAGGCAACATCGGATCCGGCAAATCTACCTTTCTTGCTTCACTAAAAGATAACCTTAAAGAAGTTTACGGAATTCCCGTTATTTATATCCCGGAACCTGTTAAAGAATGGGAAGAAATTAAGTCAGAAGACGGTAAAAATATGATTGAACTCTTCTATGAAGATCAGAATAAGTATGCCTTCTCATTTCAAATGATGGCCTATATTACTCGGCTTCATTATCTTCGCCAGGAAATAGCCAAGTACCCCAAATGTATTCTTATCTCGGAACGATCTCTCATGGCTGATTATCACGTCTTTGCGCAAATGCTTTATGAAAGCGGTAACATTTCACTCGAAAATTATCAAATTTACAAGAAATGGTTTTGGGAATTCATCAAAGATATTCCCGTAACTGGTATTATTTATTTGAAAACTTCTCCTGAATTATGCTTTGAAAGGTGTACAAATCGTGCACGAAAAGGTGAAACTATATCATTGGAATATTTGACTACTTGTTCGAATATGCACGAAAAATGGTTGGAAGATGATGAAACTCCCGTGCGACATCTATATAATAATACGGAAGAAGAAATAGAAAATGTAGAAATGTTTATTAAATCTGAAATTGATGAATTGAAAGAAAACGATGTTGATTATGATACTCTTCCACTTCCAACAATTACACAATTAGCTTCAACATTTGCTCTATTTGTAGTTATTATAGGATATTTGTTCAGACTATATGGTATGACCGTATTACATGTTAAAGTTTTACAATAAATTTAACTATTTTTTTCAATTTAAACACATATTCAGTAATAAAGTAGAATGCAATTGAATATTGATTATCGCGAAAAGGCATTGTTGCAGCGTATTCCAGTTGAACCTAAAAATTTAACACTTGGAGACGTTACAATTGAAAAAGATGGAAAAGAATTATTAATTATTGAACGTAAAACTATATCTGACCTTGCATCTAGCATCTGTGATGGTAGATACAAAGAACAATCTTTCCGGTTAACTGAATCACCCGTACTCAATCATAACATTCTATATTTAATTGAAGGATCATTGAATGATTCGTGTAGTCTATCCAAAAGGGCATTAATTTCAAGTCTAATTAGTTTATGGTACCATAAAGGGTTTACAATTTTTCGTACAGAATCGGTAGATGATACTGCAGAATTTATAAACATATTATATGAAAAATTGGAAAAAGATGATTTGAAGCCACATATAGAAGGTGATTATACGTCAACGGTAAAGAAACAGAAACGGGATAAAATTACGCCTGAAAATATTGATATTATCATGTTATCTCAAATTCCGAGTATAAGTAGTACGACTGCAAGTGCACTAATCACAACGTACAAAACAATATTTCAATTGGAAAAAGCGTTACAAGAAAATAAGAATTGTTTGGATACGTTTATGTGTGGAAAACGAAAAATATCTAAAACGAGTGTGGAGAATATAAAATCATTTTTTCATCTATAATCGTTAATCTTACTACGATGTATTGAATTTGGAACCTTTCTTGTGTATTTTTTATAATGTCTGTAACCAATTCGTTGTTCATATAAAGTAATAGGTTCTATTTGTACATGAATACTAAATTCAGGAGGTAACAAGGATCGTGCATAAAAAATTTTTTCAATAGGATCCTGTATCGTTTTTAATTTTTTATAATCATTAAAAAAACTCATAGGGTTTGTTTTTTCACGATTATATTCTTCAAACTCTCGATTATATTCTTCAAACTCTCGTTTAAATATACGTATATTTGGTGTATCATAAGATGTAATTATATTGGGATATTTTAAACATTCAAATAAATTTTGTATTTCTTTATCTATTGTTTTTTTCCACCACATTCCTCCTCCTCTATCATATATATTAAGATTTTTAGTGTAAAAATATGTTTGAACATTTTCTCCACTCAACCCTTCTGCTTGATAACTGCGTTGAGGAATGATTGGTGCATATTCTGATTCAGAATATCTTTTTTTAGCAATTAATTCCTCAAATTCTTTATCCAATAATTTTTTAGCAATTAATTCATCAAATTCTTCATCCGATGATTTTTTAATTTGAGGATGTACAACATAACCATATTTATATAACATATATATTACAGATTCAAATAATGAATATTTTAATTCTTTTAATTCTTTTAATTCAGCCTCGCGTTCAAGTTCAATTTCAGCCTCGCGTTCAAGTTCATCTAAGTTAATATTATCTAAGTTAATCTCATCTTCATTCTCTTCAAGCTCTTCAAGCTCTTCAAGCTCTTCACGCTTTTCAATCGCTGCGTTAAGCTCTTCAAACTCTGCTTCAAGCTTTAATTCATCAATTTTGTTAGATTTTTGTAATTTTTCTATATCTTTTGTTTTTAATTTTATATATCTCTTATACTCTTTCGTATTAAATAAGTTACGCATATAAAGTAAAAATTTTTTATTGAATTTTTTTTTAATTAATTCAAGGAATTTTTCTTTATTTATAATATCCGTATTTGTATCTATATAAGATAATTTCAATATTTCAAATATGTTTGTACAATAACTATTTATGTCATCTTGTTCTTCATCACTTAAACGATAAGCTGATCTAGTAAAAAATCGTAACCCTCCCTTTTTTATTGTTTTTCTTTTTATTTTTCGTTTAGTTATCATATAATTGCATAATATTAAAATTCATATCGGTGACGATGTATTGGATTTATAATGTCTGATTTATTCGTATCAAGTTCAATATTATAATGAATACTATATCCATGATCTAATAGAAAAATAGTTATATCATTTACATTAAGATCGCGATTTGTTATATTTTTATGAGAATTTTCTAAAACAGTATAATCATCCCTACACTTATGTGACATAATTTTTTTAAAATGTTTTACATTTTTTAAAAAATTGTCTGTTTTAAAATGTTTGTTTCCATGACATAATATTTCTAAAATTGAAAATGGGATTTTATACTCATTTTGTATAGAAGTATGTAGTTTGGAACCTATTCGGGTAGTTTTGTAAATTTCATTATTTCCCCTTTTCCAAAAAAATCCACCTATATATTCTGCACGATCAATTAGTTTATGTGTGTTTAGGTTTTTATAGTTACTAATTAATTCGAGTGATTCGGGTTTTTCTGAAAGTTTCATGTATTCAATTTGTGGATAAACAACATAATTATTTTTAGTTAGTAATCGTATTAAAATATCAACGTTTTTATCAGTTAAATCAGAATCAAGATCGGAATCAAGATCAGAATCAGAATCAAGATCAGAATCAGAATCAGAATCTACATCATAGGTTAAATCTAAACCTAATGCGTCATAATCTAATACAAATTGTTTTGTTATTATTTTTCTAAAACTTTTCATGTTTTTTTTGTCATAAGATGTACTCGTTTTTAATGGATTTAATATATAAAATATTTCGTTTATACAATTATCGTATTCATCATTTTTTTTAGTTTTCCAAAAAAATCCACCTTTACGTGTTTTTCTTTTTGCATGTTTTATTGTTTTCATAGTATTAATAATTATTTTAAAATCTACATAAACGTTTGTATCTTAATCCTCCTCTATTTTTTTGATCTAATTCTTGTTCGAATGGTTGGGTACCATCTTGATCATATAATTCTTGTTCTAATGGTTGAGTATCTTGTGAATCTGATTTTGACCTTTTAGTATCGGGTTCCATATCAAAATAATAAGGTTTTACACTTCCTCTAACAACTATAGGATTTGTATGTACTTTAGGATACATATTATCTTTTGTAAACTTAACTCTGCCTGGAGAACGACGTTTTGTTTTTTGTACAGATATGAGAGGTGAATGCAATACCCTTTTGGTACCAGGCGATAATCTTGGCGAAGAACGTATTCTTTTCATATATTATAGTATTTTAAAATAAAATAATAATATATGTTTTCTACACAAGGTCTTATTTTTGTTATATTAGTTTTTGTATTAATGGCAGGTCTTGTATTTGTTGCAATGATAGTTAAATCAAGATCGGATACACCTAATAAAAATGTATTTAATGATTTATTAGGAAGATCTAGTACTTCAGGTTTAGGTTATTTTGATAGAGAAAGTGGATATAATAGACCTAACGGATTTTTTGGGGGTAAAGGAAAAAATTTATTGGAAACTGTTCCGACTTATGGTTTAGTAGGGTTTTTATTTACATTTTCTCTTGTTGCATGGAGTTATATGACAAATAATTAAATTTGTATATTATATGGATGATATTCTGAAACTTATTATTATATTATTTATATTTGTATTTGGAGGAACTCAACTTTATTGTAATTTAAAAGAATGTAATCAAGACATGAATAAAGTATCCATAATTACTGTATTTGCGTTGGTGTATGTATTAAATATTTATTTTGTAATTGATGGTTTTTCAAAATACAAAAGAAACGATTTATGGAAAGTTGTAGGATTTTTAGTTATTATTCCTTATATTTTTTATAAACGTGTATGCGATGATAAATGCGACGAAATGTTTTATCCAGCGTTATTTATTGCAGTACCATGTATTATGATTATTTTAAACATTTATTTTTTATGGTCAAATAAAGAAAAATTTACAACAAGAAAATTGAAACATATTTTTTAATTGGGATCAACTAATTTACGATGGAAGAGTGCCCGATTTGTCTTGAACCCATGAAAACGCAGTACACAATGAATTGTAAACATTCATTGTGTAGTTGTTGTGCTCGAAAATGTAAAAAAGAGTCAACTGAAAATTGTATTAATATAGAAACGACGTTTAAACTGTATACAAAGGATGATAATCCAATCAAATGTCCGTTATGCAGATGTGTTGAACCGAAGATGACAGTGGACGAATTCAAGGAATATGATCCGGAAACGTACAATAAGTGGATGCATTTAGAATTAAATTGCGACGAGTTCGGATGGGCGTACTACGAAGAACCCGTAAAATATGAAAAACAGGTACACTATGTGCAAACTAAACCACGTGTTCCGAAACGAGTTGTTTGGAAAGTTAAACCAAAATCAGTTAAATTTAATAAAACATACAAATAAACACTACCTTTTTTTTAAAAAAACAAAGCAAACACTTTACGATTTATATAGAAAGTTCTGTTATAGCATCTTCAAGCATGTTGTCCCGATTGATCCTGTCCGCGTTATCCAGTTGTAGCTGAAGCTCTCGATTAGTCAGATCCAACTCGTCGATATGGATTGACGATATTTCACACCAAACCGTCATTTCTTTTTCGCGCTTTTTTAATGCCGCTACCTGTTGTTCTAACTCAACAATATTTTGATGATCCTGTTTTCGGCTCTCTCGCAATTCGGAAATATGTCTGTTTGCCTGGTCAAGTTTAGGCTTTATTTTANCACTCAATATTTCTTCAATTTCGTCCGCGTCTTTTTGAAAGTCGGCCAACATCTCGGTAATTCTCTCAATAATTTGCTGCGGTGACGATAAATCCTTCATGTTCCGGATTGCAGATAGAACAACTTTGGGAATGTGATGAATGTCTCGTATGTAGAATGTGGATTGTTGAGATGGATATGGGGGAGTCCAGGTAACAGCAACCGTGAATGTACCCTCAAACGTAATTTTTACCGAAGTGTAAATGTTTGGAGAAACTCCTCCAGCAACGTAGCAAAAACCGTGAGTAAGTACTACTTTAGACGACGACATGGTTGATTTTGAATTACCATAATTGGTAAACATATTTCAATTTTTAATAAACAAAAAAACAATAAACAAAAAACAATAAACAATAAACAAAAAGAGGTTAAAAAAATAGAGAGAGTATAAGTAGAATGTGGGCCGATGAAATAAATGACCCTGAATATCAGGATGCCACTTATGGTGTTGAAGTAGAATCAAAAACTAGCAATCAAATTCCAGATTACAAAGATTTGTATTATCAACCAATTACATCACTGAATAAGAAAATTTTGAATGCTATTACAGGTGAAGAATATAAGTATAAGATTGGTTCAAAAGATGAACAACGGTTCTATGTTATCATGACACAAGATCCATGGGAGCCAAAGGAGGCATGTCGTCTCTTCTTTACATCTCCTTCATCTTATGAGAATTTTTCAGGTTTGAAAGTGAGTCAAGAAAGTTGGGCCAAGTTTAATAAGAATAAGAAAATGTTTCGAGAAATAGATGGAGTTTATTAATAAATATTAAATATTTAAATACTACACGATAAATAGAGTAGAATGAAATTGGGACATTTGTTTTTCTTGAATCCATCNTTTATCAAAAACATAGATAAGCCAGTATGTAAGGATTGTAAATATTTCAAATATGATGATATTTACAATGATTATTCTTATGGAAAATGTGGTGTTTTTGGAAAAAAAGATCTGATTAATGGAAAAATTGTATTTGAAGATGTTGTGAATGCACGAAAGAATGAATGTGGAATTAATGGGACGTATTTTGAGCATATTTCCGGTAAAATTTATTAAATGATATTCCGGTTTTATTACGTACATATTTAATACATTTTTCTTTCATGTTTATATCACTAAATAGGTTATATTTTTTAGTTAATAAACTAAAAATAGATTGGTCGTGTCTGTGTTCTTTAAAAATCTCACTTTCAGGTAAAATAGATGGGGTGTCATCAATGTTATGATAAGTACAACTTACATCATACCATTGATCAACTAATGCTCTGGTTTCGGGACAAACGAATATTAATAATGCGCCGGCTTCATGTTGAAATGTTTGTAAATGGGGAGAATCGTTCATGTCGAGTAGATGAATTACATCTGATTTATTCCATTCTTGTTCCAAACAAAATGTATTACAACCAATTATTTTATCCTTTTTCACAGTTTCGATATAAAAATCTAAATATGTTTTTTCTTCAATATCTAATTCGCATCCACAATCAAGGTACATTAAAATATCTCCATCGTCTAATTGATTCATTGATTTTTGAATAAGGTAAGGTTTCCATAACCAATAACCGCATCCGCGACTATTTTCACGAATAAAATCGCCATGTTTATTCCAAAAAGAAGTGTCTGACATTAAATATTTTCCTGTAAAGGCAATAATGTTTGAAAATATATTGAATGATTTAGCTTGATTTGTTAGACGTAGTGCAGCATGAATATAATTGGCGTGACTTCCAAATGTAATAAAGGATATTTTCATAATTAATATAATTGAAATGGGTTTATATTAAAACGATTTTTCGTATTATTTTCTTCCAAAAATATTAAATATATTGAATTTAAATTTTCGAGTACGTTGTGGTTTTCTTGATTGAGTTGTGTGGTTAATAGATTTCATAACTGAATTTCTATATAATTCGGATGCAGATCGTGTTACAGATCGTAGGGGTGTAGAATGAGATTTTCTTGTTTGTCTTGCAGAATGTCTTGCAGAATGTCTTGTAGAACGTGTTGGTGTATCCACTGGTTCAATATTTAATGTATGCGGTTTTGCATAATAAACTGAATTTTCTAAAATTCCATATTCATTTTGTAATATAGATTCTAATTCTTTTAATTTATGCTCTTTTTGGTAAAGTAAAATTCTGTACATTTTTGATTTTGTCTTGGAACGAACCCATTTATAGTCTTTATATTTGTTTTCTAAATTTTCTAATTCTTCCTTTTCGTGTAAAAAGTGTTTTATTGCAAGTTCTTTATTTGTTGCCCAAAAATTTATATTTCTCCAATCTTGATTCCATGGTTTAGTTGGATCAAGATTCAAAAATATCATATCATATGTTCCTCGATCTGTTTTGCCTATGACAACAATAGAATCTTCCGGTTCGTAATGTTCTTCTTGTACGGGATCTTCGTTGTACATATTTTTTTTAATTTCTTTATCTATTGCATCTATTTGGTGATTTAATTCGTCTAATTGTTTTTCATATTCTGTTAAATCTTCTGTTATTTCAGAAAGATATTCACCTCTATGTTTATCTACATCTGTATAATATTCTTTTTCAGTAATTTTATTATCATCTTTCGTATTGCTATTTTCAAATATTAACTTATATTCTTTTTCTAATATTTTATATTGTTTTTTCAATATATCATATGTATTTTTAAACGCTCGTAAACGCATTTCTGATTGATTTTCTTTTATAGGTTCACGTCTTTTTAAAATTCTATGCAATTCTTTTCGGTTAACCAAAATATTTTTTATATCTTGAGTTGAAAAAAGATCTTTACCAGATTTATACATTTTTTCTATCTCAAGAGCTGATAATGAAACATTGAAAATTTTATTAATTTTAATTCTATCAGTTTTGATTAATATACACGAATGAATGCCACGTTCTGTTAATACAAGTTCGTCGTCTATTGTTAATTCACATTTTACTTTTGACTTTTTATGTACTTTATCTATTCCTTTACAATAAATTCTATCGTCTTTCATAGAAAATTCAACCTCGTATTTATTTCCATCACATTCCATACAATTAGATAATATAAAAAATAATTTAAATATTTATTATGACTTATATAAGATGCAAAGAAATTTTATACAAATTGTGAAAGATATATTGCCAAGACGAAAATTCATACATAGACATGAAAATTGTATTATGTATGAATTATCTGGTGCAGAATTGTTAACCATTCACGATAAATTTACGGTTCCAAGTTATCAAATAGAATTAAACCGTACCAAAGTGAATTTAATGCAGCGAGATTTTTTTACCCATCACGATTTTTTTCATTTAAAAAATAATATTGTATTTGGTGTTTTGCCCTATAACGGAGAAACTATTTATATTATTGATGGTCAACATAGATTTGATATGTTGAAGCAATTACAAACAGAATTAAATCCGTTTATAACCAATCAAGATTTTAAATTTAATGTTTATTTTTTTAATATTATTGATGATAACTATCAATTACAATTATTTCGAGAATTAAATCATGATTCGTACAAAAATCATCATTTTATATCATTGGGAGCAACAATTGGAAAACGTGTATACGATGTATCTGAATTGTTGAAACAACAGTTTGTATTTTCGACAAAACGATCGTTCAAGGAAATGGATAAAATATATACATTGAAAGAATTTATGAATAAAATTCATCCTTATCTATTAACTAAATCTAATACAGAAGAAATAGTACAAGGTATTCAAGATAAACTTAAATTATTCAAGGAACATGTTGAATGGTTTACCGTAAAACCAGAGGAAGAAGAGTATTACAAACGAGGTTCATGGATTTCATTAACACGTTTGAATTTTATAGAATATCTGATTCATGATAATGTTATTCCAAATGTCATGCCTTTACCGTCTAAACGAAATATAACTCCTGCACTCCGTAAAAAGGTATGGGATAAAGAATTTAAAACACAAGAAGGAAAATGTCCAATTCATCTGTGTAATTCTATTTTGTATCGAGATCAAGATTCGGCTTTTCACTGTGGTCATATAATACCGAAATGTAGAGGAGGCGAAGATAGTGTAGATAATCTAAGACCAATTTGTGCAAATTGTAATGCACGAATGGGATGTTTACATTGGGATGATTATGAAAAAAGAATTAAGATACAAAATTAAACCCTAACTTTGATGTAATTCGTTGTTTAAGATCTAATGAAAACCGATCATATTGATGGACAACATAAGATACTTCATTGTTACTATTCACAATTAAATTGTCTGAATTTACTCGATGTATATCATTCCCAACTGTATTTACTAAATTGTCTTCATTGGTAAGTATTGTAGTATGTATTTGTAGTTTGTTTAAATGAAATAAATAATTGTGTATGCCTTGGTCTAAATTGGTTACAATATTAAATTCCTGTATAATAGCACACATTACCTTAATATATGCATTTATTGCCTTTTTGGTACCAAATGTGGTTCCACAACACAAAATGTGTTTATCTGAAATAGAATTATAAAAATCTTCTTTAAATAATCTTTCTAATTGTTTTAGCCAAGGTGTATTATAATGTGGTTCATCCATAATCTTAATTGATTCTGCAAAAACATACAAATCCGAAAATTTACATGGATATGATTCTATATTTTTTTGAAACAAAACATCTCTAAAATCGCATACAAATATGTAATCACTTTCAATATCTGTAAGTACTTTTTCTATACAGAAAAAACGATGATTATTGATATGTGTTATTTGTTCGATATCATCTATGCATGCAACTATATTTTTATATTGTAATTTATTCAAAACAGGAATATCCGATTGTTTGACAATAATATAGATGGATCCAGTGAAACCAGTATTATTTAAACTTCCTATAAATCTTTCATATATATCATACGTGTAACCGGAACCATAAGTTACAACTGAAATATCCATAATACACTATTATGGATAGTATTTAAACTTTTTTTTTAAACTATCAAAATGACCATTTACGCACAACAAGGTTAATAGATTATATATATTTTCATTCAAATTATGTCTTGAATATTTTCCAGATAATTTACACAATGCATCTGTATATGTATTCGGATGTTCACTATAAATAAGACAATTATTAGGTGGTTTAATGTACTGAACTGGTTTATTTATTAAATGAAAATAATAGGAAATATAAAAATCATCATGGTAATGAATATAATCCTGATCTTTAATTAAATTATAATAATCTAAAAATGTATCAAGTTGATTTAATTTAATTATAAAACCATCTGCACCCTGTCCAATTTTTATGTTGTTGTAATTGTATACCCAACAAGAACCAACATCAACATTATTCATAAAAGTTTCAATCATACATGGTTTATAAATTAAATCATCATCTACCAAAATAATATAACTTGTTTTATCTATAGTATTTATTAATTCGCTGTTTAGTAAACCTAACAATTTAGTACCAGGTCCATAATCAGTATCTACTTTATTTATGATACAATTTGAATATTTACTTTCAAACTCGGCTATTTTGTGTTCAGGTATTTCTCCGTGCATTCTAAAATTATATTTCTTAGGTATATTTATTATTATTTTAGTGGGTAATATAGTTTGGTTAATTAAACTATCTATAGTTAAATATAAATGATCAAATTTACTGGGAATAGTAGTTAATGACACGATCATATAGTAAATTAAATATTGTATTTAAATAATAAACAGTAAACAAATGTAGATGGATATACGATTAAAACGTTTTGAAAAAGAAAAACACATAGTTCCAACTATTCAGGCAAATAATAAATATGAAAATATGTATATCACTCCTACGATTAGTCTTACACTTCCATCCAATTATCCGTTTCAAGCACCTATTTTAAAGATTCAATCCGTATCCCATACTTATTATTTAGAACGAGGATTTAGAGTATTTAAACCATTTATAGATCAGTATAAAATTAATACAGGATATAATTGTTGCCTATGTTGTTCTAGTGTTGTAGGAGATAAATGGACACCTACAAATGGAATCAAAGATGTAATCGATGAATATAAAAAATATGATTCTGTAGTGAGAACGATAAGCACTGCAAAACTTGTATTAAATAATATAAATATGGATGATTTGATTAATTCAACCATATTAAGTTTTATAATTTTATTATACTAAACTATGTCTAAAAGTTGGGCAAATCCAACATGGTTTTTTTTCCATACATTAATAGAAAAAATTAATCCAAATCATTATTTAGTGGTAAAAGAAGAATTAATGTCTCACATTAAACGTATTTGTTCTATGCTACCATGTCCAGAATGTGCACACCATGCAACAAATTATATGAATCATATTATTACACCAAGTACAAAAGAAGATTGTAAATTAATGTTATACATTTTTCANAATTCTGTAAATGTACGTACAAATAAAAAATTGTATGATTTTGGTGAAATGTCAATGTATGCACGAGTAAATTTTGGAGTATGTTATCAATTATTTCGTCAACAATTTCTTAAAAAAACAAATAATCCTAAAATGTTTTTAGAATCGATGAGTAGAACACGGTATATAAATGATCTGGATACATGGTTAATAAAAAACAAATTGCTTATTCAATATCAACATGAGTAAGCATATGTCTGCGACAACATTGGCGAGTTAATTTTAGTTGATTAAGTACGTGGGCTTCCGGTGTTTCTTCTGTAAAATCCAAATGAAAATATTCTGGAATATCACCTTTTTTGTCTTTTACACGTTGATCTTTTAGTTCTGCAACTCGTTCTAAGTACCACCGATATTTGTCTCCGATAAGTTTTCCGCAAGTGAAACATCGAATTGGAATAATCATGTTATACAATATCTATGTATAATTTATTCATATCAATTTTCTTAATTCTTTTTTCTAATTTCATTTAAATGTCAGAATTAAATGAAATGTATTTAGGGACTATAAAATCGACATGTATTAATAAAAAATTAAATGGTTATAAGCAACAAGATATGAAACAAGATATCTATAGTGAATACCATTTTATTACAACCGATTTAGTATTAGAAAAATTAATTTTGTGTAAAATGAAATGTTTGTATTGTCAACAAGAAATGTTGCTACATTATGTCCCCAAAGATAAACTACAGTGGACAGTAGATCGTATTGATAATCGTATGGGGCATAACAAGGATAATATAGTTATGTGTTGTTTAGGTTGTAATTTGAAACGACGGAATAGAACCGTAGAGAAATTTATGTTTACAAAACAATTAAAAATAGTAAAATTATAGTATATGTCTAAACAATTTGAGGTAAAAAAAATATATAAAGTAATTATCAAAATACCTAGTTCATTAGACGAATACTATAATTTAAAAAATATTTATGATGAATCTATTCATAAAAATAAAAAAAGAAAGTGTATAAATTGTCGTAAAGTAAACATGTCATCGTTAGTATTCACAATTAAAAATCGGAATTTGATAAGTATATGTCCAACGTCTGATTGTAAATCTAATATGATTATTCCGATTGAAACATGCGTGTCGTATGATGATTTTTATGAAGAATCTAAACAATCTTATGAAGATACGATAGATACTATTTTAGGTACAAAATTTAATATTTTATTTGGGTATACGAATGAAAAGGATAGTAATATTCTACAATTAAAAGAATCTTATAAAACAAATCATGAGCATTATTTGCAGTGTATTTCTGATTACAAGGATATTGTATATCCAAAAACTGCAGAATTGACACATTTAGAACAGAGACGAGATGAATTAATTGAACAATTAAAAGATCCAGATACAGATGTTCAACGTATTCATAAAGATTTGAAACCTATTTTATGTAATATACGTAAATTAAAATATAATTATGAAATACCAAATTCTACTACTATTATTCAAAAACCTTATTCAATTAATGATTTACATAATTGTAGTCCTGTTGCCGAAAGTGTTGTAATTACTCCATTGGAAAGAGAACGATTGCTTCAAAATAATCTTGTTAAAGAACCAGTTGATAAACCTGAAGAAAAATCAAAAGCCAACTTGAAAGCAAAATCTGAAAACCCGGACAATTCCACTGTAGACGAAGCAGAAGACAAAAACGCTAAAAAAATTGAATCATCTATTTTTGATTTAAGTGAGAAAACAATGGATGGTAAAGGCAGAGTATTTCTTGCAAGCATGAATATGCGTGGCGCAAGGGCAGTAGCTCCGGAGGGAGCAATAAAAGTAAATGTTACGAGTGCACAAGCAAGTGCTAGTAAAAACAGACTTGATTTTTCACCCATGACTCCAATTGAAGGTGGATATAAAGGATTTTATAATTTTGAAGCTTTCTGGCAAAGTGGAAAAGTATATGAAGGTATTCCAGAAGAAACTGTAAAAAAATATTGGCATAACGTAAAAGAAGCAAAGAGACGATATCCAGGATCTAAAGATAAAAAGGTACTCTATGCACACTTTGAACATGATCCTGAAAAAATGGATTATGTAACTTCTCGTAAAAAGGTTTATGTACCATTATATATTGATTTAATAAAAAATAGAGAAATGACACAACACTGGAAAAAAGAAGTAAATTCTGGAAAAGATATAGTTATCTATGATTTTGATGGTCCTCGTTTGAAAAATGGTGAAGTAACCTGTTTAGAAGTAACTACAGAAATGATTAAAGAAAAAATTAATGATACATCTTATCCGTTTGGGCATGGATATATTGTAGCTAGTTTATTGAAAGGTATTTCGCCAGAAGAATTTAGTTTGTAGTTTTATAGAAATATAAAATTCATAGTATGGATTTCAGAAATGAAATACAAAAATTATTAATACTTTTTTTAATATTTCATTCTATTTATTGGTTTAATCTTGTATTATCTTTACACAATATATCGAACAATCATTTTATTACAATATTGATATCAGAATTGAACAAATTAGATGAAAACTATTGTGAAGATGACATTATTGCTCCATGGAAAGTGACAAAATGGTTAATGTTATCATCATTTATATTTGGATTACCATCTATTTATGGAATTTATAATGGTATATATGTATTACCTATATTAATTATTTTTGCATCAATTATATCAGCAAATCATTGGAGATTTGGAATGCATAATTCGTGGAGAAGAATTTTAGATTTGGTATGTGCCAAAATAACATGTTTTATATTATTCATTTATAATATTATTTATATTCGTACCACTTTACATAAAATACTTGTATACATTTTAATAATTCCTACCTTATATTGTTTTTACCTATCGAATACTATATATATACCAAAATCACCATCTACGAGTTGGAGAGATTATCATTTTATGTTTCATATTTTATGTACATGTATAGGATTTTTGTTTATGTATAATATTGCACGATATAAACATTAGTGATAAGAGCAGTTTGTTTTTTAATTACATTTTATAATACAAACAGTTGAAATATAAAGAGTTTATACTAAACTACAACATGATATCGGTTTTTTTACAAGCAGGCCTGGGAAACCAGTTTTTTCAACTATTTGCAGCAATTGCATATGCAATAGAACATGGTGAAAAATTAATTATTCCTACCTTTAAATGGGATGCAGATCAGCGACCACCTTATTGGGATAATGTATTTAAGAGACTTACGGCTGCACTAGATCCAAATTTAAAGCCTGGATCTTTGCCGCGATTAATGGAAGAAGGGTTTCATTATACGCCACTTTCTAAAAAAACAAATGTTATTTTGTTTGGATATTTTCAATCCTACAAGTATTTCGATAAACATTATGAAGCAATTTACAAGAAATTAAATTTAAAAATGGAACAAGAAATGATTAAAACCAAATATTTAACAATTAAGGAGACAATTTCGCTTCATTTTAGAATCGGAGATTATACAAACGTACAATTTCATTATCAATTATTGAAAGATGATTATTATGTGAAGGCCATTAAAGAGATTATAAAAAGAACTAAAAAGAATGATTGGAATATTATTTATTTTTGTGAAGAAAAGGATAATATTCCTGTAAAACAACGATTAAGAAAAATAAAACAACAATTTCCAAATCTTTCCTTTTTTAAGGCATCCGATGAAATGAAAGATTGGGAACAATTGTTGCTAATGAGTTGTTCTGATCATAATATTATTGCAAATAGTACATTTAGTTGGTGGGGTGCATATTTAAATCGAAATCCTGAAAAGTGTATTTGTTATCCAACCGAATGGTTTGGTGTTTTAAATGAAGACAAAAAAACAACAGATATGTTTCCTCCATCATGGATTAAAATATAATAAATATAGTATGGAAGCATATATGTCTACCTATATAAATGCACCTTCTTATGTTGATACAAATACACTTACAATTACACCACTTGATATTGGAATAGGAATTGGTACTATGATTATTGGTATTGTAGTAGGAACTATAATTGTAAAATCATCAAATAACGATTGTCTACAACTTGAAGATTTAACGAATAAAAGAAATAAATATAGAGAAGATTGGGATAATTATTTAAAAAATCGTAATAAATAAAATAATACAATATAATATGAATAATTTGGAAATTATTGGTGTTAGTGTTGCTGGAATAATAGTATTAGGTGGATTAGTTTGGTTTAATAATTCTGAAAATAAATCTGAAAATAAAAAGAAAACACATAATTCAATAAGTAGATCACCTAGATTTCAACGTGATCCATATGAACGCAGTCGTCTAGAATTTGATAAAAATTTGTATAAATCGTTGGGAACTACACGAAAAACCGAAGGATTAAATAATAAATCTGGAACTAGACGAAAAATTTTTATTTAAACACACTAAGTAAAATAGTGGTTTAAAAAAATATATAATTGTAATAGTACAGATAACTCCTATGGATATAAAACAATTACCCGAAAACGCGTACAATATTTTAGGTTGAAAAGCATTAAAAGAAGGTATTTGTTTTATAAAATATGTTTGAAAATTTAAATACCTCTATATTATATGAATTCTCAAATATTTCTTACTATTGGTATACTTGGTGGGTTAATGGTAATGGGAGGATTAGCATACATAACAATAGGTAAATCTAAAATACTTGATAATTATGAAAAAAATCTACATGATCGTGCAACATTACTTAGAAGTAGAAAAACAAATAAAACTCGTAGAAAAAATAAAACTCCCATATGAAAAAATATAGTGTATTTATATGACAGATACTGCAGGTTTAGTTTCTATTGGTTTTGCCGGGTTAATTATATCATTAGGTGCATTCCAAGCATATACAATTCTTAGAAAAACTGAAAAAGGTAGAATTATAAAACATGAATTAAATCGTAAAACAGGTAAACATGAAAATTCGAGACAAAGTGGAACAAGAAAAAAACATACTTAAAATTTTTTTATATAAACTATTATGTTGGAAATATTTGCTTCTCCAAAAACTGCTTGTAGATTTACCGGATTATTTCAAAAAAAAATATACAATTTTGGTCATCCAAATATACTTACATATATAGATGGTGTTTCTCCAGCTATAAAAAGCAAATATGTACAAATGTCTTTAAAAGATAGGTATAAATGTGAACAAATACACAATTTAATACCGTCTACTTATTTANTAGAATATTATATTTTATGGGGACATTCGCGTGATATAAATGTAAATATAGATCATTTAAATTCACTACTTTGTAAAAAGTATAAAGATATTGATTTTTTTTATTAAAATTGATAGTGTTTTATTCATATGATATAACCCAACTATGTCTCAAACAGAACAAGAATTAGCGCCAGTTGCACTACAAATATCGAATGCACAAGTTGAAATATCAATAGATGGGGAAATTATTCCAAATGTTCCAAGTTTTGAAAAAAAAGAATATATACCATGTGAATTTATATTTGTAATTATAATAGCATTTATATTTTTATTTGTAGGAATATTTGTATTTTTTGGACGATTCATATTTAAAAATTGATTTTGTATTTTAGATTCTAAAATATAAAAAGATGTCAGATCCAGTAATAAAAGAGACAAATATAATTCCAATTAAAGAAGAATGTAAATATTACGATATTATTTGTATTTGTTGTATAGTTTTTGCTGTTGGTGCTCTTGTATTGTATATTATGACGAGACTATAAAATTGAATATTAAATATTTTTTTTACGATTATAAAATGAGAGAAGAGTTACCTGTTGCTGTAGAAATTGTTGAAATACAAATTCCAATTAATGTAGAGGGACAACGTGTCCAACCTATTCAAAATCAATTGGATCAAAACCGAAATGTATTTCCAATATGTTGTTGTCTATTTTGCATTGTTACTATACTTTATGTATCCTTGAGTGTTTTAAAATTTCTTAAATAAAATGGATAATTTACCTGTTGCTATAGAAATAGATGAAATTCTTATTGTTTATATTGCTATTTTTAGTATTCGAGTTAAATGATAGATTCTGAAGAAATACCGATTGCAATACAAATGAACCAAATATTGAACAAACTAATTGTCCAGGAATCGTTATAATTATTTTTTGTTTGAATCTTATTAAAATTGAATAAATATAGTATACTATATTTTATAAAATGAATGTACCAATTGTTTTAGAAATAAAAAAATATTCATTTCCAGAAACTAAAATTGTAGATGGTAATATTCAAAACCGATTATGTTTACATAATCAAGAAATTCCTGATGCAGTACAAATACAAAATTTACAAGTAATACATATTACAGATGTGAATAATGTTCAGCATGTAGATGGTGTTGTTGTAAATCAAGAATATTTTACGTATTGTAAAAAAATACCGTTTGGACGTATACTATTATCTTTAATGTGTGGTGTATTCTTCTGTTTTATTATAATGAATACGTTTACTTTGTTTATCCTTAAATAAAATTTTCATAGAGTACTTCAAGTTCTAATGTAAAACTGAAATCCATATTATTTAAATCTATAACATTTCCAAATTTATCTAATATTTTTATATGAAATTTTTTTAATGTAACTGGTCCATTATATTGTCGAACTTTACATAATGGATTTGTATCATAAATAATAAGAGCTAATTTTTCATCGTTCATAGGTACTTTGGCAAGTATAGATTTATCTAAAAAATTACGATCAATACCTACCATATTTGTAATATTTGTATTATATTGATAATCTTCCAAACTTAAATAAATATACCGATCTCCGATTGCATCAAATAATCCTTCGGATTTTAAACATGTTTGGTTGGTATAAGATTCATTACGAAATCCTAAAATCCATCCACTATTTTGTATTGAATTTTCTCCAAAGAAAATAGAAAAGGGAACAACAGATTCAAATATACTATGAAATTGCGTATCAATATAAAAATGTATACATTGTAATTTTGTATTACATTGTAATAGTCTGTTAATGCAATCTTCTAAAGAATCATTGGTATAATTACCGTTTGGAATTATAAGTATAATCGTTTCATTTGCAATATGAATACTAAATGTATTATTTTTTTGGTTCGATGAAAATAAATAACGTGTATTTGGTATTTCAATTGATGCTAATCTCATAGACACAACATGTTTTATTTCAATAGGAAGTGCATATTGATAATCGGAAGATGAAGACAATGTATTTTGACGAAAACAACTGTGTAAATGTAAATTTTGTGTTTGTAAAATTCGTTTAATTGTATTGATTTTACCTGGAGCAATTGGATTTACTAAATTATTAATGATGGGAGAAGGTTCTAATGGTTTTATTTTTTCAATTAGGTTAGAAGTATCATACGATTCAAATGAATGTACATTTTTAATTTTTTCTAAATAATCATTTAAACACACTTCGTTTGGTTGAAGATCTCCACGTTCAATTAACACTAAAATACATTCTAATGCTTTTGCTGATTTAAAATAAAAAATGTAAATGTCTTCTGGATATTGTCGTTTCACCATTTCACATTTAGTACGCAATGCTTTAATTTGATTGGTTGAATGCCCTTTTAATTGAAATACTTTGGCTAAATCATCATATTTGTAATTATCTATGTTTAGATCAAATGACATGTCCTAACCAGATAATTAAAAATAAATAAAACGACGAATCTAAACATATTGGTTGTTTACAGCCATAATATCAATACAGTGTGTTTCTGAATGACAACCAGTAATGCATGATGGATTGTGTTGACAGATAGATGGACAACCAGTAATGCATGATGGATTGTGTTGACAGATAGATGGACAACCAGTAATGCATGATGGATTGTGTTGACAGATAGATGGACAACACGCTGACTCTTCCGGTATAGGAGGTGGACAACTAATTAACCAATTGGGTGTTTTACATGGTTTTAAATATGTATTGACCCGTTTTAAACTATAATATTCATTATAAGTTAGGGGATAAGGAGTGCAATTCATGGTATAATCTTATATTTTAATTTACAATATAAGTAAATTTGATACATATATTTTTAATATGTTGTGCTTGATTTGTAAATACTACTGTAATTACAATAGGTCGTGAAGTAATAATATTTTCAATATCTGTCCATTTAAGTGCAGATACTATTTTAAGTGATGTCATAGTTAAATTATTACATTCTTTGAATAATCCAACTTTAGATACATTAGTAATTATAGATGGATCAATATCTAAATCAATAGCTGCATAATTAAGTACTTCTTCATATAAATTGAGTACATTTTCATCTGAATCTACTATTGCCTTATCTATTTTTACTAAATTTAAATTAGATTCATTTACAGGAGTTACAACACTAAAATTATTTCCATTGAAAAATGTACTTTTAAATTTTTGTACTGTTGTTGTTATTGTGTAAAGAGCAATTATATGGCTATTTGCCATTTTAGAAATAGGGGTTAATGTTTTTCCCAAAACAGCCAAGTCTATTTCTGACATACAGTGAACATAGATTTTATTTTAGTAATTGTATAATTTTTGGATAGACCATCTTGAATGATTTGTATTTTTTCAGGATCATATGATTTTTTTCCAAATAATAAATGATAAATTTCATATGCTGGTTCTATTTGAATTGGTGTTTTAAATTGATAACTTAAATCACCTTCTGATTGAATTGTTTCAAATACTTTAACCATTTGTGCATAAAATGGATCTGATGTTTTTATTTGTTCGTGTTTTTTTAAATATGGAATAAGTAATTTATTTTTAATTTGTTCTTGAATGGAATCTTTTATTTTACGTTTTCCAGATAATAACACCATACTATATTTTTATATTTTTATGAAATAAAGATAATAGTATATACTACTTTAGAATGATTATTGTAGAACATTCATTACCAACATGTAAAGAATATACTACAACGGATCTAATTCATGTATTTTCACAATTTTATTTAGATAAAGATAAAGAACATCGACGCGAAATCAAATATGCACTAAAGAAAAATGTAAAAAACAAATACATTGATTCGATTATACTTCTAAATGAACGAATCTATACAGAAGAAGAGTTGGGCGTAAGCAGTCCAAAAATTACGCAAATGGTCATTAATAAACGTATAACATATTATGATTTTTTAAATTACAAAGTTGATGGATATAAGGTACTTATCAATGCAGATATTTTTTTAGATGATACCATAAAAAATGTAAAAACATCGGATATTCATCTACGTAAAAAAATGTTTGCTTTACTTCGATATGAATATAATAATGGATCACCTTTATTATTTTGTAGAAAGGATAACACAAGTGGAAGAGAAGATAGCCAAGATACATGGATTGTACATTCAAATCATTCATTTACAAAAAAAGAAATGGATATATTTAAAATTCAATTAGGTATCCCTGGTTGTGATAATAAAGTAACCTATTTATTTAAAATTTTAGGATATGACATTTACAATGANCCATTGTATATTAAAACGTATCACTGTCATGAAAATATGCAACGAAATTACACAGGATTAATTAAACAACCGTATTGTTATATTCATCCTGCATCTATGTCTATTATGTCGCCCAGTCCAAATGTATCTGAAATTTCAGTAGATGTATTTTCATTTTCAAAATCGAATGAACGATTATATAATACATTACTTTCGGATTGTCCTATTATAGTTCCAAGAGTTGCCGGAGTTGAAAATAATTTTGTAATGATGGATGATTATTCGTTACAAGAAATACTTCCGATTATGAAAAAAAATGCAGGGATACATTTTACTTCGATTGAATCTATACATGAATATAAAAAATGGTATAAATCTGCATTTGAACAATGTCAAATATATGCAGCATGGGAACCATGGGGAAATGTATATGGTTTTATTTCAAAATCACAAGATATAGTGTGTGAAACGTATAAAAAACCAATTATATGGGCATTTGTTTTTGATATATTTCATTACATTCATGTAAGGCCATGGACACATGCTTTAGCAAACAAACGTATTCTTGTTATATCGTCTTTTGTAGATAGTATTCAAAAACAACCATGTGCATATACAAAAGATCTATTTCCAAATTGTACATTTGTTTACCTAAAACCTCCGCTAACAAATGGATCGAATCCAAGTTTAGATTGGATTAAAGAATTTAACTATTTTTGTAGTCAAATTAAAGAAATAGAAAACGAGTTTGATGTTGCTTTATGCTCATGTGGTGGATATGGAAATTTGGTATGTTCTTATATTTATTCCTTGAATAAAACTGCAATTTATGTAGGAGGAGTTCTTCAAATGTATTTTGGAATTTATGGAAATCGGTGGTTAAAAGAACGAAAGGATATTATGAATTTATACATGACAAATGATTGGAAACGTCCATCGGATAATGAAAAACCTCAAAATCACAATTTAATTGAATCTGGGTGTTATTGGTAAAAATATATAGAATATATATGTATACCAATGCAACGGCAAGTAATTTAAATTTTGATTTATATAGTAAAAAAGTCGGTGGTAGATTAAGAAAAACAAAACGGTTCAAAGGAGGATTATTTACACCTAAAAAATCAGGACATGCTTCCAAAGCAATCAATACATGTCTTACATCTTGTTCAAAAGATGCCCAAGTATTATGTAACCGGACATGTACAAGTGCAGTAAACTCAACAATTGAAGCAGGACCAATAAAAGAACATAGCAAAATAATAACTACTATTTATAATGAAATTTATGATTTACGTAGTAAAAATAAAAAATTAGTAAGCGACAATCTTAAATTACAAGAAATGGTAGATGATTTAAATGATGAAATATATGATCGAACAAGATCACGCCGTAGAAGACGTCGTTAAATTATTTTGCCATATTAATTATATTTGCTGCATCATAAGTATTATCTTCTGAATATTTAAAATTCAAATGACTGGGAGTTGTAGATGGAACTAAAGGAACAATATTGTTAACTATAGTTTCTTCTAATGTAGTTTCAAATTGATTTGTGGATGATACATTTGATTCATTTGGTAATTTTTCTAAAATTGGATTTATTGGAGTTGGTTTTGTACTATTTACAACAACTTCATAGCCAGCAATCATTGCAAATACGCCTAAAATAGGAGATACGGTAAATAAATAAAGTACAATACACATTATAATAATTATTCCAGGTATAGTACCGATTGAAGCAACTACATTTTGTGGTATAGAAACTCCTGATAAAATAATAAATATTAATACAGCCATGATAACCATCTCCAGAATATTCATATATGTATACAAGATTATAATTATAAAAATTGATTAGACAAATAACATTAAATATAATTATACGATGTATTTAGGACAAAAAGGCCTTACTATACCAAAATCAATTCTATCTGAATCTGAACAAAAACAAATTAAAAAGGATCTTACGATTACTCCTAAAAACATATATCAACCTCTACCTCCATTTTATATTTATAGGGAATCTCCTAATAAATTATACGTTCCCAGATTTTATAAAATGGAGTCTATACCATCTCAATTACCTTCTGGTATAAACATTCAAATACCATTTACTGGACAAATTCGCCCGCAACAACAATTAGCTATTGATGCTTTTATGAAAATTAAATGCGGATTACTTCAATTACCGTGCGGGTTTGGTAAAACAATTTTAGCATTATATTTAATTAGTTTATTGGGTAAAAAAACACTTGTCATCGTACACAAGGAATTTTTAATGGATCAATGGATAGAACGTATGCAAGAGTTTCTACCCACTGCACGAATTGGTAGAATACAGGGGGCAATTATTGATGTTACCGGAAAAGATATTGTATTGGGAATGCTACAATCCTTATCTACCAAAACATATCCCCGCGAAGTATTTGACGATTTTGGATTTACAATTATCGATGAAACTCATCACATGGGTGCCGAAGTATTTAGTAATGCTCTCTTTCAAATTGTTACACCTTATATGCTGGGGTTATCGGCAACCATGGAAAGAAAAGATGGTATGACTAAAATATTTAAAATGTTTTTAGGAGAAGTACTTTATTCTGCACAACGCGAAACCGTAGAAAATATTGTAGTTCAAATGATTAAATATAAAACAAATGATGCAGAATTTAATGAAACCATTTTGAATTTTAAAGGTCAAGCCAATTATTCAAGCATGATTAAAAAAATATGTGAATATAATCCCCGTACTGAATTTATATTAACTGTATTGAAACAATTGATGTTGCCGGGTGAGAAGAAAAGACAAATCATGATTTTAGCGCATAATAAATCGGTATTAACTTATTTATACGATGCAATTGCCCACCGTAAAATAGCAACGGTTGGTTATTATATTGGTGGAATGGATGCAGCCGATTTGAAGGAAACAGAAACAAAACAGGTTGTTATAGCAACCTATGCAATGGCGGAAGAAGCGTTAGATATTAAATCATTGAATACGTTAATTATGGCATCACCGAAAACAGATGTAACACAAGCAGTTGGTCGTATATTAAGAGAAAAACATGGAGAGCCTATTATTGTAGATATTGTAGATTCGCATGAAACGTTTGGAAGACAATGGGCAAAACGAAAAAAATATTATAATTCGCAACATTATTCGATTCAACAATCCACCAATACAACTTATCCAGTGTTTGAACCATTAAAGGATCGTAAATATAAATGTCAATTACAAATTGCTGATGAAAAAGATGAATAAATTAAAAGATTGGGAAAATTGTTTCAAGATCAGTTGCTGATACAGAACCATTTCCTAGAAACCATTCAATAAACAATTTATTTTTTTCATTTTGAAAACTTCTTACGACTTTTTCAAGATGTAGACCACTTTCTGGCGTTTTAGGATAAATTACATTAATATGGTTCTCTGCATAGAATTCGGGTAAATCAACCAGAGCAAAATTAAAATTAAATGTATTTCCATACCCGCGTTCAACTAAAATAACTGGTCCCGACAAGGTTGGCTTATTGATATTGGTAACATATTGTTTTTTAGTTCCACACAAATTATTCAAAGTTAATTCACAATGATTTAGATTACTGGAATAAATTAATAATGTTCCTTCATCTGCCAAATTGGATTTAACTTCATTCCAAATCACGTTACCCGTTTTAACTCCTAACCCCAATTCAGATAATGTTGTCGTATTTTCAGTAATGTGATACAAGTCATTGTAATGTGGAGAAATATAAAAACAACCATTTCTTTTAAATATATAATTATCGTTTAATTTTGTTTTTTGTAATACAATAAGCATCGTTTCCTGTCCAGTTTCAAAGAATCCTGGTTTATTCAAATTTTCAACATGTAAAATCGTACACGTTTCCTGTATATAATTTCGCAACGGCTCATAATAGGAACAACTGTATAATGAGGTAGGAATAATGAAAGCTAAATGTCCGCCTGGATTCAAATGCTGGCTAAGACATTTGTACATAAAAATAATATAAATATTAGGACGACCTGATAAACAATTCGAGTGTTGTAGAGCAAATTCTTTCTTTTGTTTGGCCGTCAAATGAGTTGTTTTTATTACAAAATAAGGAGGATTACCAATAATTAGATCTGTTGAAGGTCCAGACCAAGTTAGAAAATCACTACATGAAAGATTCATTTGCGGTTCAGTTAGTGATTGAAACAGAGTTTCATTTTTTTCTACACCAAATAGAGTTGCTTCAGGATACGCAATACGAGCATCCTGTAAAAATTCGCCAGAACCGAAAGATGGTTCTAAAATAGTAGATGGATTTACGTTTAATTCTGCTAAAGTAGAAAATAGATGACTTCTTGCTTTTTTAGGTGTAAAATAAATTCCTTCTTGTTTTCGTAGTTCTTTCGATAAAGATTTATTAAATGTATTGGAAGCTTCGCGAAATTCGGTTGCTACACATGGTATTTTACGCGATTTATGTTTTTGAAGTGCAGAAGCAGTAAATGTTTTTCCGCAAGTTTCACAAGATAGTGCCATTTTATATTAAAAAAATATAAGGTTTATATTCAATTTTTATTGTTAATTAAACTTATTTATTTTTTTCTTGATTTACGTGATTTAGATTTATTTGATTTATATTTCCTTGATTTTTTACCTCTTCCACCATATTCTGGATTGGTTGGAACAGGATTGGTTGGAACAGGATTGGTTTCTGGAAATCTTGATAATAATTCGTTATATGTTTCTTTTAGTATATTTAATAATCCTGGATGTACAGTTCTTGTTTCTAATTGGTCTAATTGGTCTAATTGATTCTTCAAATCTTCTTTTGTTAATCCAAGTTTAGTCATATCCTCAAATGTAATAAAATCTTTATCTAAAATATCATATGGTTCTGGTTGTTTGGGTTCGTTGGTTGATATATGATGTGATATAATTTTGTTTCTTATCATTTTTCTTACAAATTTGTAATTGTCTAATTTTTTGTTGACTAGTGACAATAAAACTTCATTAACTTTTGGTATCTTTAATAAATTATCAGCAATTGCTTCATAAATACCCATATATTATTTATATAAAAAAATAGGTTATTGATTGTGTTATTGATTGTGTTATTGATTGTGTTATTAATTGTGTTATTGATTTTTTATTTGCGTTTCATGCTAATTTGCCAAGCAGGGTTCAAAATACCTTTGTGGTTGCGCCAGCGCAGTAGTAGACTGTAGACCGTATTCGATTCACTTTTCACGAGCACTACATTTCCATTTTTAACCGACTGAAACTGTAGATTTGCCATTTCTTGCGGTGCAATTGAATCCAAGTAGAATTTACCTTTGCTCCAGAGCACGTAAGATTTGTCTGACTGAGTTTCCTTCACTTTTTCTGAGAAGAGATCCAGCTGAATACTTGCAGCATGCCTTGTCAAATATTCAGTAATAGATTGATTGACCACTTTATTTTTTTCTTTTTGTAGCGTTAATTCACGTGCTTTCAGTTGAGCGAAGAATGGTGTGCACTCGTAATTGGTTTTGATAACATGCTGTAAATATTCTTCCCTCGATGGTTTTGGTACTGTAATTTCGGGGTCAACAGCAAGATATGCATCCAAAAAGTTATCATACCAAAATTCCGGGTATTTATCCGTAAATATCGGACTTTTTGCCGGCAGCGACAGAAATTGCGGCAATTCGTTAATATTGGTTCCTCCGTTCTTGAACTCTATTTTTCTCGAAGCAATCACACCAGAATCTCCGCAAAAAGTCACATCGGCATCGTAGTTAAATTTGCGTCCACCTTTTAACTCTACCTTTGTAGACGTGTATTCAGGGATTCCGGTGTCTACTGCAATTTTGTTGAGGATAGATTTCCATTCTTGATTCGCCGTTGTCCAATTAGCACCGTATTCAGGGTCTTGTAGGAATTCCGAAGGCGGATCGTTAATGATTGGCAACAGTTTTTCTCTTACTTTATTTGCAGCGTCATTTCCATCCCGTGTAGAAGTAGTAAAGAACGCCTTTATATCCTGTACTGAAGAAGCCATTAAATTTAATATTTCAGGTAAAATATCTCCCATAAATGAAATTATAAAAATGATAATTTCATTTCAATTTTTAAATAATAGTCGATTTTTTCTAAAGCGGTCGCTGTCCTTGTAAATATAGTGGAAGAATCGGAACATATAATTTAGGAGGTTCAAAAAAAGAGATTGGCTCAAGTGTTTTTACATCGGGAACAACAGTTGGTACTGGATTTATAAAATTGTTTGCGCTAATTCCATATAAATAATTTTCAATATCGACTTGATTTGTAGATAATTCATTCGATGGAACGTGTTGAACGTTTATTCCTGCACAAGGGAATGCAGGACGGGGATTTTCAAATTTATAATTTCTTGTGAACCAATCTTCTTGTTTTTGTATTTGTCTCTGTTGATCGCAATAATTACCAAATGTATTTTTATTTCGGGTACTTGCCATACTATTAATTCTTTTTTTATTTTTAACTATTTCCTATTTTTTCTAGATTTACGTTTTCCTCCATTTCTTGATGTAGTTCTTCTTGGAGTTCTTGCTGGAGTTCTTGCTGGAGTTCTTCCTGGAGTTCTTCCTGGAGTTCTTCCTGGAGTTCTTCTACGACTTGATGGCGGTTTTAAATAAAACCAATAACTTGTTTCATCTTTATATCCATGATATAAATCTGGATGATCCATATTAAAATTAGATAATACTTCTTGTGTTTCATCATCATTTAATTTTGTTACGTTGCCATCATCAATTATTTTAATACCCTGTGTATTCATAACATCTATATATCCTCCAAATACCCATACAGATTTTCCGTTCATATCTCCAATCATTCTAGATCCTTCACATATATATTCATTTTCACCCGTTTGACGATCAGCCTTATACATAATACCATGTTGATCTCCATCTGGATTTGTTCTACACCAGAATTCCGTCATTGTTTCTTCATGTGATCTTTTTGACATATATTATCTCTTTATTTTTGCATATAAAATTAACATAAGAAGACCAATAGGTAACATTAATGGCTCATAATAATTTAAATATGCCCATACCATTACAAAAATAACAGGAATTATATGTAATCTCGGTATCATATTATAACAATCTTGCGTCCTAAAATAAATCCACAATCCTGCACATAATACCGAAAATAAAACTTTATGTCTATATGATATTTTATCCAAAATCATACTATTTCATTTTATTAAAATAGAAATTAATTCTTCCTTGCTTTTAGTAGGATCTTTTTTAGTTAAAACATCAACTACGAATACATGAGTATATTTAAAATGTTGATAACTAAATAATAACATAAATAACATTTCTGGATCCGATGAAAAAGCAAATACATGTTTCAATATATCATCCATTGGATAATTGAGTTCCTTAAATAATATACTCATATGTTCATGTAATCCATCTGTATATTCTGTTACATTAAAAACAGTTAATAAATCACTTTGATATTTTTCATTCGATAAATCTTCATCCTGAATATCCATATATGTTGGTGTAAATTCTGTATTGTACATATATTGTTATTATTTATTTTTTTTCGCCATTTTTAGCGTAATCTCTTGAGAGTTCCCTAGATGGTATACCTCCTCTTACCCAATCATTTGATGCAACACCTTCGACTAAATATGCAGGATTCGTTACAGATTCTTTAATTGCAGGAAGTAATGGATAATTTGTAAGTGGCATATAACTTATTTCGGACATGGTATTTACACTTTTTTTATTGTTGGAAAAAGTATCGGTTTGTTGTAATTGAGATTCTAAATCGGGATTNAAAGGACCTTTTCCTAAATAAGGAACAGTTAAAAATGTACGCTGAAAAAGAGAAATACGGCATTTGGGATGAGTTTGTAAAGATCCAAGTAATAATTCTGAATTTTGATCAATGTTACAACCGCCTAAATCACATTGATTTCCGTTTCCCCCTGCAGCACAATAATTTACATTGGCCTGACTTGTTGCAAATTCAATAGGTTGTTTCATATTACATGATGTTTTGTAGTAATTTTCAAGCATGTAATCTGTATGTGATTTGTTGAATAAATTGTCTTGAGTTAATCCACCTTCATCTTCTCCGATACGTGTTGTTTTCAAAAACTCCATATAACTTATAAATATAATTTTATTTGTAATATATATGTTAAAAATATTCATATGGACTCTTATATTTAATTTTATGCTGTATTTTTTAATGATTCAATATTGGGATAGATATCTTGATGGTGTATCCGACATGTGTAATGTAGATTATAATCTTTCTACAGGGTATAAACAATATTTTACAATTGGTATATTTGCTGTATTTACATTTATATTTTGTCCATTTTTATATTATGTTTATCATACAATTCTTAAACAATCAACAATAGGATTGACAGTTTTTATTGTGTTATGTTGGTTTTTTTGGGATTTATATCCAATTGTACTAACAGATAATGGATACAAATTAAAAAATATATTTATCAATTTGTTTGATACAATCTATGCAGGAGTTATATGGGTATTAGTATCCTTATATTTATATCATACTTTTCATAATGTAATTTCAAAATCTATACTAACTATAGTATTGTTAATTGTATTGAATATTTTTGTGACTTTATTATTATTTTATAGATGGTATATTTACAATCGTGCATACACTGAAAATAATTGGTTGGTAAAGTTAGGAGATAATTTGAAATGGGAAAAGTATTCAAATTATATTATATTCTTTAAATCAAAAAAAAATTAACGGGTCTTCATTCTAAGTAATACATTGCGAATTGATGTTTTAATATCTGGAATAGTTGCTATACTTTCCAATTTGGATGTATCTAAATAATTGTTCGACCGTTTAGATGCAAGTATATCATTTTGTTCATCTATTGTAAAATTTTCCCATGTAAAAGATGGATCTATAATTTCTTTATACATTTCTAATATTTCATTATGTGTAATTACTCCTGGATTTGTACAATTATAAGTACCTACTTTTCTATATAATGCACAATCTAATACAATGGGTAATATATCGTCCAATACAGTCATTGAATTTGGCATAGAACAAACCTTATTATAATTTGTAATTTTAGTTATGAAATTTCGGGTATTTACAGTATCTGTTATTGGCATTCGAATGCGAATGTTTAGTGCTGAATCATTATATAACTCGTGCATTAATCTATCCGTATAACCTTTTATGATAGAATAGGACGACCCAAAAAAATTAGGAAGGTCTGATTCTGTAAATTTGTTATTTTCTATAGTATATTCAAAAATACATCCAGTTCCTAAATAAGTATAATGAATCGAATATTGTTTACATATTTCCGCCAAAATAATAGGTGAATATAAATTATCATTCACATTTTCTTTTAATTTTCCAGGTTTTTCCAAATAATCAATGGTGGATATTATCTCGGAATTATATACACCATGTGTCCTTCCTATAAAAGACATAACATGGGTTATTGTCGGGTTGTTAAAAACTTCTTGTCTTACATCTTCCATATTATCCGCTCTACACGTTGCCTTTATTACATGAATATTACGTGATTCTAACAAATGAACCATTTGACTACCAATCCAACCATTTGCTCCAAATAAAAGAAATGTCATAGTAGAGTAAATTATATTAGTTTTAAATTAATATAATTATGATACTTATCCCGTGACAGAACCTAATCGAGGTTGTTGTCTCGCTAAAGCAATTGGATTTCCTTCTTTTGCCGAAATCATGTCGCCATATAAGAATTCACTAAATCCTTTTTGATCATTTGGAATTGTAGTACTTGGATTTGTATAGAAATTTCTCATAGAATATTCTAAATCCATTTCATTATTGACACCTTGAAATATTCGTGGATCTATATTTTTTGAAATTTGTTGTTTAACTTTGTCATTAATTATTTTTTCATTTTCTGGTAGATATGATTTTAGTGCAGACTTTCGTTTTGGGTTTCCATTTATTTCAGGTAAAAGTACGTTCATTAATGGATTAGTTTCAGTTGGAATAGTATGTTTTGTCAAATCTTGTTTTTCATTTTCGAAATTTTCTTTTGTTGAATAATTTAATCTATAATAAAATACAATACATACTAAAGTAAAAATACTAATCCACACAAAATTTAAATTTTGGGTTGCAATAAAACCTACTAAACATAATAAAACGACTAAACGTGTTATGGAATTTAATTTTTCATTCATAATCATACAGTCAGTTGGCCAAAACTGTAATTGATTCTTATTCAGAAGGATCATCGGATCGTTTATCCAAAACTGGGTCATGTATATTCTTCTTATTTTTTTTCTTCTTCTTTTTTTTAATTGGAGATTCTACCTTTATTTCTTCTTGCGTAGGAGTTTCTCCTTGTTTCTTTTTAAGTTTTGCCTGTAGTCTCTCTTTCAATTTTGATTGTTGTAATTTGCTATTTAGTTGCGATTGCATAGAACTAAAATCCATTTTACCACCGCCAAATTTATTAAACATTTGTTCAAAATGTTTCATTCCAGGCATATCTTTCATTTTACCCAACATATCCATTGCTTCTTCCATAAGTTCGCTTTCTTTCAAATCTCCCGATTTAATCTTCTTATCTATTTTATCACCAATGTTATGCATAAGCCCAACCATTTTGGTTGGATTCGAAAACATATTTTTAAATGCAGTATCTGCAGATTCTGGATTATCTATATTTCCAATAGATTCTTCTGCAATCTCTTTTGCTAAAGAACCTATCTTTCCTGCCATAAGATCATTAAGTTGATCTTTCATTGCTTCTGGATTGGGTATAGTCTCCTTATCAAAAAAATCATGAATGTCCTTCATTGTATCATTCAATTTTTCCTTCATATCATCCATATTTACATTGTCAAACAACTTAGAATGATCACCCTCACCACCTAAAATCATTAACAAAATTAATTTTAAATATTTCCAAATAATATTTTTGGTTTTTTCAGTTATATTTTCATTCCATAAAGTCTTGAAATCAATACCAGGCAATAATACACGAGATTCTTCAAACAATTCTGGCTTTTCATAAAGAATGTCGAAAAAACGTAAAGGAAATTCATGTAAAACATGTTCGTAAACTACAGTGTAACTTTGGTTCAATTCATCTGACCTTGGTTCAATCTCTGAAGCATGAATTTGTAAAATATCTGGTGTAAGATTTGTTTTTAATTCTGGAAATGTAATTAAAATGTCATTAATAAAATCCTTAATGACTTTGTAAAAATTAGGCGGAATCATGCTATTTGTATATAGAATGATTTTAAATTAAAGTATTTAATTATATAATTCACTTAATTTACATAAATTTTGAATATATTTTACAGATTCAATAATATGCTCAGGTTCCATTGTGCGAATTGTAATTCGTAAATCGTGAATTGCAGTTTCGATTGTCTCGGTTTTATATTCATCCGATAAATCATCATTATAATCTTTTCCTAAAAAATATTCAATATCTCCGTTATATATTTGATGTTTATATGGCATTGTAACATAATTTTTCCATACTAAAATCAATAATCGTGGATTTGCCATTTTTATGCCATCAAAAAATAGTTTACATTTTACAAACCTTCCATCTTTTGGTTTGTAACTTGTTGTTATATATTTGAACCAATCATCAAGGTGTTTAATAAATGATTTTAATATGATTGAATTATTATTCATTTATAATGTTTTATATATTTATTTTTAAATAGATATATAATTATCTTATTAATTCAATATTCGTTTAAACCAACAGGTGATATATTTTTCGCTATTTATATCTGTTAACGAATCATAACAAACATATCTACGGTATGTATATTCTCCTAATTTTACATCTTCTAATTTTTTATCCATATTACTTCCAACTGTACATTTTTTAAAATGTGTAATAATATCTTCGGTCAAATGTACCTTAACTACAGATTGAGAACATATTTTAAATCCATTTTCATCTGTTTTATATTTATTTGATTTACGTGTTGCTCCAATTTCTAATGCATAGACATCATTTTCTTCTTTTGTATTAAAAATTTGATATCCTCTTTCAAATTTTGACGTTTCTATATTTACCTTCTTTTGCTTTTTTATTCTAAGATTATCTATAACTGTTTTTGATTTTTCCGGTTCGGCATACATTGGAGCTCTATACTCATCTTGAGTAACATTTGATCCATTATAATCAGATACCATACGTTTTGCACATTCTTCCATAATTTCACACCGATTTGAAATTGTAGAAGGACAATATACATCCGTAATACAGTATGAATCCCAGTTCTTCATTCTACCTGTTATTCTTCCAAATAATTGATATATTTCGTCATTGGTCAAATCTAAATGACTAAATATAGCTGATGTAAATGATCCCAATATTGGATGCGTTAATGTTTGACCCATACCAACCGATAATAATCCTGTAATTGCCTTTGGTCTATTTGTCAAATTATATTCCTTTATAATTCTGGCAATCGTATCACATGCCTCTTCTATTTCTAATCGTGTATCTACCGTTTTATATTGTGAAATTAATGGAACCGTTTTCATTCCAAATGTATCCATAAATTGTATTGATTTTTCAGTTGCATTCATTAAAATAACAACACATTCAGGATTAATAGAGAATAATAATTCTCGTACCGAAATATGACTAAGACGACGCTTGTGTGCAGGAATAAATGAAAATGTATTATTCGATAGAATTGTTGGATAAAGTTGAAGAATATGCCGTATATAATCTATAGTTTGTTTATCCATTTCATCATAATCAAATAATTTTGGTCGAACATAGGGTTCACCTGGTTCTACACATATAAAATGCATATCATCGAATCCAATATAATTATCATCACTGTAATCATTTAATTGAATAATACGTAATGTTGACCAAAATCCGTCCTTTTTCCAAATTTTATCCGGTGTTGCTGTTAATGCAGTAATACTTTGTACAATCGAAAAGGAGTGAATTTCTTCTATTTGTCGTCGCAACAAATCCGATATATAATCATGTAATTCATCATAATAGCAAAATACTCTACGAATTATTGTTTGATTTTGTTGTAATACACGAATAAATTCTACACCATCTTCAAACCGAACAGGATTGCTACACATAACAATAACACGTGGACATGTAGTTACATTCAAACATATTCCCTGTAATTCTTCCCTATTTTTAACATGTTTATATTTTCCTGTGTACTTTGAAGCAAAAATACATACCGAATTTTTTCCGTATGTATTTTCAATGTGATTTAATCTCGATGAAAATTGCTCATTATTTAACAAACTATTCATAGTAGTAATAATATGTATACTTCTACCATCATTTTGTAATTCTGTTTGAATTTGTTGTATTGCTGTGAAAGTTTTTCCTAATTGAGTGCATAACACACATAATGTAAATTTGGTATTTTCCATTTTAATTCTATTTGTATGAATAACTTAAAATCAATTTTAATCATCTTCTTTTCTTTCTTTAAAATAATTCATAATGTCATCTAAAAATTCTGTAGGGCATTCTGGTGTTGGCACTAATAGACCTAATTCATTATACATTAAATGTTTTTCTGGGGAATATTGATGTTTGATAAGTATTTGCCAACGTTCTGTATATTTTCTATTTTTCTTTGTTCCGTGAAAATAGTGGCGTATAATTCCAGGTACATATCCTAATCTTAATGTTTTAGAAACTTCCTGATATTCTATCATACTTTGTTTATAATCTGTATGATAATTATACGATAAAAATGATTTGGTATTATTAATTAACGATAATGCAATAATATTATCGCCGGATCCTACAACACCTTTATCGTAAATTTTACCCATTTTTTCATACGCTTTTCTGGTAATAGCCCATGCATATCCTGGATGCCAATAATCTAACCCCTTTGTTGAGTATTTTTTATTTTTACAAAAATTATATCCAAAACTATTGAAAATTTGAATTGTTGTTTCGTCTTTATTCATATCTATACAATGACTAAATAACTGTATAATGTCTTTAGATCCATTTAATACTTTAAGAGTATCCAGTGCCCAACTATTATTTTCAAATTCTATATCTGCATCAATCCAAGCAAATGCTTTCCATTTTGTAGGTAATAATTTTACACCCAAATTAATCATATTTTCTTTATGCCAAATAGGAACGTCACATTTTAATTGTAAATGGTTTTTATTTTTAGAATCAGTAACTATAAATTTTTGATTTTTATAAATAAGTTCAACTACAAATACTTCTATATACTCATCTTCGTCCAATCTCTTTATAAATTCATTAAATAATTTATAACGAGTTGTATATAAACATGGATTAGATATAACAACAATTACATTTAATTTTTTCTCAATTGGTTCGTTATTTTGAATTGCATATTTAATATCATTTTTTTTATAATGAATACAATCAATTTCAATACCATTAATTACTGACATAGTTAATAAAGATATTTTATTGTTTATTCATATAAATAATATAAAATAAAAATATTCCGAAAAAGTTCTTGGAAAACAAATCCAAAATGTTATAAAAAGTACTTTTTAGATTATACGGAAAATATGCAGCTACTCCATATAGTGACCAGAAAAATAAAAAGTAGTTAAAGATAGCAACCCCTTCTGTAGTGAATTTTGCATACTTTTCATAAATGATATAGTAATATACTACAAATGGAATAAATCCTAATGTTACTGCAGTTGATGTCGGAAGTACAAATTTTTCACTTAAATAACCAAATAAAAGCATTACCCAGTTAAGTAACAAAACCGGAAAAATTGTATATAATTCTTTATTGAATACTTGAAAAAAATCCAATTGGGTATTTTTATATCTCAAAAAATTTAAATACATAATTAAATTTATTAACATAGTTGGTGTTGTAATACTCCAATCTATATATCGAGTAGGTGTAACATTTTTAATATTCTTAAAATTATATAACCAATATGTATAAAATGTTCCTTCTATAATTTGTACGGCTAATTCTAATACCATCATTTGTTTTAAAAACACATACGGTGCAGATACTGGAATAAATAATGCACTTACTTCGATTAAACCTGTTATTACTTGAATTATAACAGATATTAATAACGAATTATACATTGCATTTGTTTTCATATATTAAGTATGTTTATTTTCTTACCAAACAATATAATAAATATGCACCTAACCCATAAATGCTTAATGCATAAACTTGAATCATTGGATCCGACGGCATTTCGTAACGCATAGTTAATCCTAGAACACAATTCTTGTTTGAAACCGGATTTCGGCGTTCTGTAAACCAACATGGATTATAGTATTCTATATCAGAATCACATACATATTGTTCTTCGTTTCTTGATCTATTTTCTATATCTCGTATTTTCATATTTATTTTTTGACATGTAGTTGGATCATCAAATGCCGTAAATATTTTTCCGGGATTAATGCTTGCCATATTTCCTATTATACCAGGAATTAGACCTTGCCCTAAAACACCCTCTGGAATATTATTAATAAATATATATCTTTTATGTTCTTTACCTTTATCATCTTTACATTTACCTCCAGTATCTAAAAAATATTTATTTCCTAAAGCTGGAACCACTTGTGCATTTGTATTTCCAGTAGTTAATACACTTACATAGGATAACATTGCTTTTATGTCAGTTCCTAATGCACCTGCTGAAGTGGAAGCTCCTAAATATGCGGGTGGTAGAATATAATCCGAATATGGGTATCTATTATTTTCTTTTTTCTTTTTAGGATCTTCTTTCTCGGTAGTATCGTTTTTACTACTAAATATATTATTACTATTTAACGATGGATTCATAATAATACATATTATTTATTTAATAAATTATATTTTATAACTTTTTGCTGTGGAAGATTAACAATAAGTTCTCTAGTTTGCTCTTCTAATATTGTTATTTTAGAATCAAGTATATTTAAATTTTCAATAGAAATTTTATTATTTAATTTTTCTATTTCGTCATGTAAATTAGTTATAATTCCTTGGTGGTCATTCGTTTGTGATTGTGGATCTAACGACGAGTTTGAATTCATACCTTCTTTATATTTTATTACTACTACAAAAAATAATACTACTATAAAAAGTAAAACAATAACCTCATTGTCCATTACACATATCATATATTTTTAAATTTTAACTTTATACACCTGCTCTGTTAATAATTTTAATTGTTGTGCATTTCCTTCAAGTTTAGCAGTACAAACATCTACTTTAGCGCCCATCTCTAATAATTTTTTGACATCTGCGTGTAAACTTGCTATATTTTCTTGGTTTTGTTTAGCAAGACTTTGACAACTTATTTCATTATAATTTGTATATCCTTCTTTACTCGATGGAGGCAGATACTGAATTATAATAATTAATAATAATATTCCTAAAACAATATATAACATAGTATTGTTATATATTTTTTAACATCTAAATATATGTATTTGACACAAACTTCAAATAAACAATTAATTTATGCATCTAAATCACAACTCAATACATCTACAACATCGTATGATACTACAACATCTCCTTATAAAACGAATAATATAAAGTGTTATAATATTCCAGGTTGGTGTTACCCATCATGTCGTCCATTAAAAATAATTAGAAAACAGGGAGGTTCGTATATTTCCAATACGTCTCAACCATGTAATACAAATTGTGTAACCGATAAATTTATCGGAGTTCCATTAAAAATGTTATCCAAAGGACAAGATGGACAATCTACAACGTGTTGCACAGATACAAAAGGTCCAGTTGGTTCTAAACAGGGAAATGTTATGAGTTTCAGTGGAAATGCAAAAATTAGAAGTGCAGTCCAACCCAAAAACAATTCTTATTATAGTGAAGGTATTAGTTATTTAAGAAGTCGAGGTAATACATTTGCCAGCAAACTTAAATTTAAAAATATTCCAAATACAGATTATACAAATCCTATCAATAGTAGTTTTTATGAAATTCAAGAAGGTCCGCTATCCTGTAATCCCACCATAAAAACAACTTATAAACCAAATAATAAAAAATTTGGAACTCAGGGTGCAGTATCATCCGATACACGACTTTTACGACTAAAATACGATACCATTGTTAAAAACAATTCTTCGTTTGTTGGACCATTTAACACCGTACTATCGTATTCAAGCGATCCTGTATTTTCTACAAAAAATAAAATAAATATTTGTAACCCAGGTGCAAATTCAGGAACTACTCCGGTTGGACAAGCAAGTCTGTTTAGTCCTTAAAAATCACTATCAAACATGGTTAATGTGGTTGGTTTAGTATTGTCTGCAAGTGAATATTCACCCACTCTTTTTTCAAAGAAATTTGTTTTTCCTTCCAAGGATATCAATTCCATAAATGAAAATGGATTTACTGCATTATAGATCGCGGAATATCCCATTTGAATGGATAACCTATCCGCTACAAATTCAATATACGTACCCATCGATTGTGCATTCATACCTATCAAACGACACTGTAGGGCATCATTAATGAACTCTTTCTCAATCTCAACTGCTTCCTTGATAATTTCATAAAATACGGTAGATGATAATGCTGGTTCCAATTTATAGAGTAAAATGGCAAATTCTGTGTGCAGAGCTTCATCCCTACTAATTAATTCATTGCTAAAGGTTAATCCATGCATGATTCCTCTTGACTTTAGCCAATAAATACTACAGAATGCACCCGAAAAGAAGATTCCTTCAATACAAGCAAACGCAACTAATCTAGTAGCAAACGAAGATGGATGATGAATCCATTTTAAAGCCCATTTTGTTTTTTTTTCAATACATGGGAACGTTTCCATGGCTTGAAATAGTGTTAATTTATAGGCTGGATCTTTAATATAAGTATCAATCAATAAACTATACATTTCAGAATGAATATTTTCCATGGCTATTTGAAATCCATAAAATGCTCTTGCTTCCGATAACTTTACATCCATCATAAATCTTGAGGCAAGATTTTCTAATACAATTCCATCACTGGAAGCAAAAAAAGCAAGAATCATACAAATATAGTGTCGTTCCTGTTCATTTAATTTGTTCCAGGATTCGATATCGGAAGACAAATCAACTTCTTCAACACGCCAAAAACAATCCACTTGTTTTTTGTACATGCTCCAAATTTGTTGATTTTGGATAGGGAACATGGTGTAGGTTTCCGACATATACTTATACTGAATATAATTTTAAACCAGTATTTTTAATTGATTCAGTAAATTTTACTGTAGCAAATAAATTAGTATTATCATTTACATAATTATTCGGTAAATGGTATACTTTACAATCTTCCATTAAATTATTATTTTTAATAGGAATCAGAGTTGCCTTATACCATTTGGTTGATAATCCGTGTAGTCCAACCGATCCCATTTCTTGAATCCCATATCCTTCGATTGTAGCCGGATCATAAAAAATACTATTTGCAAATTTATTAAATTCATTTTTATTGTAAATCCAAAATGCACAATAAGGATTTTTATTATTTAGACAAAATATTTTATTATTTAATTTTATAAAAGTATCCAATTGATTTTCATATCCCCATAAATCTGTTATATATTCCGTGTCATTTTTTACTTCAATTCGTATAAACCCTACATTATATCCAAATGAAATTAATCCTTCATTGTAGGTTTGCCAATATTGTATAGCCTTAAATGGTATTAAAATGTCATCTTCAACAAAAATAAAAATATCATACTCATTTCTTTGATCAAACATTAAATCACGACATTTCCAAATTAATTTTTTTGGATCAATACCAGATAAATCATGAAATACAATTTGTATTTTTCCATTTGTATATGGAATAAATTCTGTTGGTAATAGTTCTGGATTATTGGTGTGAATAAAAATATCTGTTGTATGTTCATACTTATTTGTTGCTTCAATAATCGTATTTACATAACAAACACGGTGCCTTTTATAATAAAATGCAATATGTTTTGTAATTATCATATGTAGTATTTTTATTATTTTTAAATTGAAATATAATATTTGATGGAATAGTAGCAAAAATGAACTGTTCTACCATGGCTATTACAAAATCAGAAAACACCTTAAACACATTTGAACTACTTTTATACGAATGGAATAGTTTGGTATCTGAAACGTCAACAAAACAAATAAATAACAAAATAAATAACAAAATAAATAAGGAAATAAATAAGGAAATAAATAATGATCCGTTTACAATAACAACGGTTACAATGACGGGTCGACAATTAAAAATAACAGTTTGTCCGATGAATAAAATAGTGGATATTAAGAAAGAAATATATAAACAGGATGGACTTCCATTGGATCAGCAACGACTTGCATTTAAGGGAAATACATTGGACGATGATAAATATGTGCATGAATATGGGATGGATGAAACGTCTCGGGTGCAATTGGTATTGAGACTTAGAGGCGGAATGTTTCATGAATCGTCGTCAAGAATGGATTATATATCAATAGAAAATAAGTTTGTGTTGGATAAAGGATTAAGCATGATTCGTTATATGCGAGATACGTATGGAAATGTAGAAAAAATGGATGAAATACATGGAAAATTAATACAGTGCACTAATTCTGAAATAAAAGATGTTGTTGAATTAATTGAAAAATATTATATCGGGGTATAGTATATGATGTCTGTTGAACCAAAAGAACGAGGAAGACAACCAGGACGAAGTCAATATACTCCTCAGGATAGATCAAGATCAAGAGAAGATAATAGTAAACCTGGTGTTATTACTCCTGGTGTTATTACTCCTGGTGTTATTACTCCTGGTGATCGGCATAAAGTATTTCCCGAACAGAAGTTTACATTTAGAGGAGAAACTACTTCGTCGCTATTACCGCTTGACCAAGCAGAATCTGTACCCACACTAAATGACTCTATTGAAAAAATAAGTGATGTTTATACTGATTTTTTAACAAACATAACAAACTTAAAAAATACAAATTTAAACCAATATATTACATTCATTAAAGCCGAAGCAATGAAGGAATCAATACCCGGTATTTCAGGTGGAACTCTTAGTATAACAAAAAAATCACATGCAAAATCTCGTGGTTATAGAGCTAAATATAAAAAATTTAAAGGAGGGGCTGGCCCAAATGAAGAATATGTGGCACTCCGTCCGTATGGACCAGCTATAATATTGATTACAAATAATTTAATTGATATTGGATTATTTTGTGTTGCAGCTGGAATGACACGAGTTGGGTTTGAATTTTTAGAAAACTATATGGGTATAGTTAATATAGTTGACGAGTCTAAAGATCTCATTATTGGACTATTTAATTTAATTATAACATGTATAACAAGTATTACAAATATGGGTTTGGGAATAACAACTATAGTATGGGACGGTTTAACTCTTATTCCAGGTGGGGTGTTAACAATAATTAACATGGTTGTAACTTCTATATCTAATATGGGATTTTCGAATAATGTAATTCCATTTTTAATAGGCAGACATATTAATTTAGAATCAGGTCGAGCCGCAATGGGCGCTGTAGCACGAGGGACAGTTGCAGTTGGGAATATTACAATTCAATTAACAACCTTAATAACCAATTTTTATAGAAATCTAGCAACTGGCGCCGAAAACGCACGCAATTTTTTTGGTAATATATTTACTCGTATTACCCCGGTTATTGCCACAATAGGTATTCCTCAACAGGTAAGGAATTATACAAAAGAATACTGGCTTGGCTTAATACGCCAATTTTACGAAACAATAGAACTTAATCGCCGGAGAGATCTTGCGTTGTATAATAAAATGGCAATATTTGGTTATTTGACGTATTTTCATACAGGCGCAAACCCAACTCCTATATTAAATTATGTTGCAACAGGAGGAATAATAATAGCTACTACAGCACAAGTTACTTATAATAGATCTATATATACGTTTAATGCTGCATATGCTGCTGCTAGAACATATGATATATTTCACACCACTGGAATAAGAGATCAACAAAATATTCGTGCTAGGTATGTAGCAGCATGTAATCAATCATTACAAATTGCTACACAAAATTTGACTATTTCCCAAAGAAGATTAAGAGAAAGTCAAATGAATGGCGAATTAGCCCAAAATATTAGTATAAATGAATATATAGTTAATTTATACAATTATGCACTAATAAAAGTTACAGAAATTTTGGCTTCAACGAATCATGACATGTCAAATCTTGCTGCTGATTCTATAAAAATAAATGAAGCAGTTCTTAGATTCTGCATTTTTGCAGAACAGAACCGTGATATTGCTTTACGTTTGATTGACAATTATACAACAAATTATGCTGGGTTAATTACAATTCTTACCCCTAATGCTGACGGAAATATTACATTGGGACAACAAACTATACTAGCCCCACCAATACCAGGCCATGATGGTGCATTTCCTTTTATAGTTCCAGATCCTGCCCCAGCGGGAGTAGGAGCTGCAGCCCCACCTCCACCAGGACCTGGAGGTTCCCGCAAACGTAAAACTCGTAGAAAACATCAGAGACGCCGTACCCGCAGATTTTAATTCAAATAGTATTTCAAAAAAACTATTTGAATTTTACATATTATAAAATACACCTTGATTCCGATTCACACTTCTCGTTCCTCTATTTCTATAATTATAATCTAAATTACGATTTTGTCCAAATAGATTTCGTGATCTTGTCACTGGTCTGGAAGAAAATAGGTTTGAAAAACTGCTCCTACTTTGATTTGGTCTGGCTGCAGTTGTATATTTAAACATGTCCCCAAAACTGCCTCGATTTGTTCGGCCATATTTATCTTGTCTCGAAAACATGTCTCCAACACTACCTCGATCTTGAGTTTTATCGGGTTTATCGTTATTGGTTTCTAAAATTTGGATAGATGTTATTCCACCAATAAGTAAAGCACCTAATGATAGGCCAATTATAATTTGCCATGGTTGTGAAGAAATCATTGCCATATTATAGGTTATTATTTTTTCCTAGATCTATTTAAAGATCTACGTCTTGATTTGCCTCCTTTATATTGTCCATATCCTTCATCTTCGTATACATGATTAGAACCTTTTTTACGTGTTGCATACGCAAATAACCCTAAAACAACAACTCCGGCAGCTAATGCAACACCAATTACAACTGGATCTGACATATAATAATATAATATATTTTATTTATAGAGTTACAGTTCCATTACTTCTTCGTCCTGGACTTCCATCACTCAATGAACTAATAGTACTTGATCTACTTCTAGTGGAACGAGAAGAACGAGTAGAACGATTGGAACGAGAAGAACGTCTTGATCGCGAAGCACGAGATGCCGATTTGTTATTAAATGCCAACGTAGTTGCAATTAATGCAACACCTGCAACACCTGCAATTACTAAAGGATCCAACATATATATTTAACTATATTTTATACTGAATGAATTTTAGGTTTATATTTTTTAGTTTTATTGCTTGAAGTTCTACTAACTGCAGTTTTATAACTTGCACTATCTGCAGTTTTATAACTTGCACTATCTGATGATTTTAACGACTCTTTGGATAACCTATCCAATGATTTAGATCTGGAACGAGATCTAGAACGAAATATAGAACGAGATATAGAACGAGATTTAGAAGTAGAAGGTGTGTTATCTGATTTCAAAACATACGCAATAGAAACAATTGCTAAACTAGCTACACCTATAAATACTAACGGATCAATAGACATACTATACCATTATATTTTTTTCCTTGATTTTCGTTTTCCACCAAAAGTGGATCTACGATACGAGTTTCGTAAGGATTCGCGTGGAGTTACATAAACCGACTCTCTATTAGAATCACTTGAAGAATCACTTGAAGAATCACTTGAAGAATCGCGGTACCATCGTGTTTGATAATCTTCTGGATAATATGAAGATGCACTTTCTCGCGGATAATATCCCCTATATAATAATGATCTTGGTGGTCGTTTATTTTTATAACTCGTTAATGTTACTGCCGCTACAGCTAAAGTAGCCATACTTCCAACAACGAGTAACCCTATTATTTTTGGATCCATACAATGTTATTATATTTTATTTCAAAAAAGACAATGCTTGTTCACAGGCAAGTTGTTCACTTTTTTTCTTAATTTTATGTGATCCTTCACCCAATAATACAAATACTTTTCCTTTTTGTTTTATATACTCGTGTATTTTTTCAAAAGATCCGAATTCTGAAAATGGGATTGATGTACACTGCTGCATACTCCATTTATCACCTATATACAAATAAACTCCCATGTGATATTGATCTGTAAAGTCATCTAATTCAATATAAATTGGCGTTGTTTTAAATTCTTGCTGTATTTTGATTTGTAAAATATTTTTATAATTATCATTATTTAAAATGATATTCGACCAATCTACGTGTTTTTCAAAAACAGATTCTACAAATAGTTGTGCCATTTGAAACCCAGGTCCAGTTACAAATACATTTGCAAACCATTCCTGTTCATCATGAACTTTAATTTTATTTACATCTAAAAAGAGTGCACCAATAAATGCTTCAAATAAACACCCCAATTTTTTAAAATTCGTACGCACATTCTTTTCTTCTGCATGTTTCGAAATAACATACCATTGATGTAATCCCATTTCATACGCAAATTTGCCAATGGCTTCATTTTTAACAAGGGCAATTTTCTTTTCTGTCATGAACCCTTCACTTTCATTTGGAAACCTGCGATACAAATAATATTTGGTTATACATTCAAGAACACCATCTCCGAGAAATTCAAGACGTTCATTGGATTTGGAATGTAATTCAATACAATTCGCGGGTTTTTCCATAATTTTAATTTTAGAATCAAAATTTCGTGTGCAGTAAGAACTGTGAATAAAAGCACGTTTAAAAAGTTCAAAATGGTTTATAGAGTAGGACACGCCATATTTGAGTAGAATAGTTTGAACTTCATTCAAACTAATCTCTTTATTTTTAGTATTATAAGGTGTAAAAATAAGTTCATTTCCAACGGTAATTACATCATCTTCCATTAAGTATACTTATAAATAAGTTTTAAATAAATTTATATAATACTATATGGAATGTCCGCATTGTGGAATTACAATTGAAGTAGAACAGGTAAACTGTGCAATATTTAGATGCGGAATTTATAAAGAAACAGGCCAACAAATTCCGTCCCATTTATCTAAACCAGAATGTGACCAAATTAAAGATAAAATATGGGGATGTTCTAAACCATTTCGATATGAAAATGGTAAACTAATTATTTGCGATTATATTTGATTGTTTTAACTTTTCGTGTAATTTATTTAGAATTTATTACCAGAAAGATAATATAAAAGATAATAATATGAAAAAGAATAAATATATTTTTATAGCAATTATTGGAGTATTACTTTTATTATGCTTATTTAAACCGATTGAAGGTCTAACACCACAACTACCTCTAAAACCTATATTTAATTCCTCTGGTGTATGGAAACAACCAACTCTTAATTTTAGAGGAAATGATTTAGGTGATTCAGAAGGAACTCGAGGTACATATGCTTCTTGTAAAGAAGATTGTCAAAACACCCAAGGTTGTATAGGAATGATAACGGATTCATTAGATGGATCTTCAAATAGTGTGCATTGTTTATTAAAGAGTAATTTTTCATCTCCNGAATTAGAACCTGACAATTTTGGATTGGTATATGATGGTTCTACATGGAGTGCACCACAAGTTGATTTCCAAGGTAACGATATACAACAATATTCAGATATTAATTTAGATGATTGTAAGAAAAAGTGTCAACATGGATCAACGCCCTGTGCAGGAATAATTACAGATTTTAAAGAAAGTGATGCTCGTGGTAATTGTTGGTTAAAATCTAAATTTGAAACTCCGATTCCAAGAAAAAATAGGTATGCACATCAATATATTTGGAGTACACAATAAAATATATAATTAGTATATGAAAAAAAATAAAAATCTTTTACATGCAATAGTTGCAGTTGCAATTTTACTTGGTTTAGCTATTTTATTCGTTAAACCGATAGAAGGATTATCTTGGAATCCTCCTTCAAACGGATCAAACCTAATTAGAATGGATTATCCAGGTAATGATTTAGCATACAATAAAAAAACAACTATTCCAGAATGTAAAGATAAATGTAGAGGTTTGAACAATTGTGCAGGAATAGTTACTGATTTTAGTCTCGGGAGTGGTCCAGGACAATGTTGGGTAAAATCAAAGTTTGAAAATCCAACTATCAATACGAATAGATATCCATCTTTTCTTACAGCAACTTAAATGTGTTTCAATAAATCTTCATTATAAATTAAACCAGATGGTTTATAAGTAGAAACAGATTTAAACATGGACTTTTTATCCAATTTGATTTCTTTATTGAACGGATCTTTTTTATCTTCTTTCTTTTCTATTTCTTTACCAAATCCGTCTACAACAAGACCTGTATGTTTTTTATATTCATGTCTTACATAATCAGGTACCCAATGATTCCATGCAATAAGTAATAAATTGGGATGGGTATATTTTACCCGAAATCCATTTTCTTCTAGAGATTGTATAATATAAATTATACACGATTTTATATCATACCTGGGAATACCAAATACAAATTCAGGTATGACATACCAACAACATTGATTGTTTAATTTTTGACGCGAAGCTACTTTGATTTGATGGTGAATTTTTTCCAATATTTTATTGTAGGATTGTACGGTATTCATATCGTCTTGTTTTTTCTTTTCGTATAATTCATCCAAATTAATTTTAGGTAAATCCATAAATTAACGAATTAAAGAAAAAATGTATATTTTACTAAAATGATTGAACATTTAGTTTTATCGGGTGCAGGAACAAATGGATTAGTACAACTTGGTATTTTAAACTATTTGGTAGAAACAAATGTTTTTAATATATCTAATATCAAAAGTATTTATGCAACATCTGCAGGAGCTATCATTTCTATTCTTATGCTAACTGGTGTTACTATTGAAGAGATTAAAGATTACATTATAAAACGACCATGGGAAAAATTTTTTAATCTTAATTTAGATTTTAATGAAAACGGAATATTTTCATCTAAATATTTGTTTAATACAATTGATCCATTTATGAAAGCACATGATATACCCATCACATATACTTTGCTTGATTTGTATAATAAAACCGGTGTAGATTTACATGTATTTACAACCAAAATAAATGGAATGGTATTAACCGATTTAAATCATATAACACACCCCGGAATTACGCTACAAGAAGTTATTACATTAACTGCTTGTGTTCCAATAATATTTACTCCTGTAAAATATGAAAATGATTATTATATAGATGGTGGACTTGTTAATAAATGTCCACTTCAATCTATCGATAAATGTAATTATGACCCAAATACGGTATTAATTATTGACATAATAAGTGAAATTGCCTTATATAATGACGAAACATCTATTATTGATTTTATGCATATTGTATTTGAAAATTTAATACATATTGTATGTTCTGATTCATTAAATAAAACATTCGTTGAAAAATATAAAAATTATTACAGTATTATTGCAGAAAATGTAAATAATGGCGAGGTATGGAGACAATTTATAAATAATAATCAATATCGGCAACGTTTATATGATGACGGTTATAATTATTTAAAAAAAAATGAAACCAAACTTGAAATACCAGAATAGTATATTTTTCTGCATACACAGATCTGCACCAGCGCAAAGTATATTACTGTACCAAGACAAAATCGTGAGAATTTCCAGGTGCCAAATTTAATTGCGTAAATGATGAACATAAACGTATATCGAGCATCAGTTGATGATTTTTTCAAATATTTTTATATTTTAATTATATATGTATACGCGTAAAAAAAAGAAACAATATAAAAAAACACGAGTTTTCAGGAAAACCGAATTAAATAGTGGAGATGGAATGTTGACTACAGTATGGGGTCCAAGTACATGGCATACATTACATACAATGAGTTTTAATTACCCTGTAANTCCAACNAAAGAAGATAAACAACATTATAGACAGCATGTATTGAATTTACAAAATGTACTTCCATGTAAATTTTGCCGGATGAATCTTAAAAAAAATTTCAAAAAATTACCACTTACATATGCTGATATGGAAAGTCGCGACACATTTTCAAAATATATATATAATTTACACGAAGTTGTAAATAAAATGTTGGGAAAAACATCAAATTTAACTTATTGTGACGTTCGCGAAAGATATGAACATTTTAGAGCAAGATGTACAACAGATACAATTAAAGTAAAACCGTCGAAGGAAAAAGGTTGTACTGAACCTCTATATAGTGGTCACAAGGCAAAAGAAGTAATTAATATAGTACCAGTAGATACAGCATGTGATACAATTACAATTCATACAAAATGTTTCAAACAACCTGTAAATTCATAGACAATTACGGCATACAGGTTTATATTTATCATCTGGAGCATATTGACCTATAAAAGTAGAAAGACGTTTAGAGAAACTTGCTTTTGCACCACATTCACAATTGGCATATAATTTTGTATATGTATCTGCAATAGGTATTAAATCGAGAATTTCTCCAAACTTTTTTTGTTTGAAATCTCCATCTAGACCAAATACATATACGGTTTTTTTATTTTCCAGTGCACATTTTACAAATTCTTTTAATCCAGTAAAAAATTGAGCTTCATTAATAAGTATTATGTCTTCTTCTAATTTAATGGTATAATGCATATAATCTATTAATGTTTGAATATTTAATAATTTAATACAAGGTATAGATTCTAAATCATGAGTGTAGAGATGTCCCTGTTTTATTTTGGGTATATCAAAATTGTTTGTATTTTCAACTAAAGATTCGGTATCATAATCTATGACAATTGCATTTTTTGAATTATATATTTTAACAAGTTCTGATGTTTTTCCGGCAAACATGCAACCAGTGACAATATGTAACATAGTATAATTTATGTTATATATTTCTTTAAATTCAATTTTATTACATTCCAAATTGTGAAAAATCACCCAATACGGGAACGGGTAAATATTCCGAATTTGTACTTGCATAATTAGGAACCTTTTTACATTCAAAGGATGGTTCGGGACATCTTCCACATGGAGGGCATGGAGGTGGTCGAGGACACATTGCAGGTTTGCCTTTTTCGGTTGTAGGAGTTGCACTAGCTAATAAACTGGAAAAATAACTGGCAGCAGGGGTAGATTGCGCTGTTGGTTGAACAGGTGTATTTAATAGTTTAGAAGTAGTTGAACTATTTAATGTATAATCTGTATTTAACGGTTTATAGGTTGAATTTGTATTTGAGTTTGTATTTGAGTTTGTATTTGAATTTGTAGTTGAGTTTGTATTTGAATTTGTATTTGAGTTTGTAGTTGATGTATGATGTTGCGAATGAGGGTGACCATACAATGATTTATATGGTTTTTTATAATATGGATTTATTGGAGGAGGAATAAAAACGGTATTTGTATTTGAAGGTGATGGATAGGAAGCACAATTAGACCCATCTATATTTCTTGCTGTAGTATTGTCTGGACAACAACCATATAGAGTTCCTGCACAACCTCCTATTGGGGTTTGAAGTTGTACATTATTTAGTGAAAGTTGAGATGTACAATTAATTCCATCTGCATTTCGGATTTTTATACCATCTTGGCAACAACCATAGGGGGTTGATGCACAGTTCGCGGAAGATCCGTATATAATATTTCCATTTGGACCTTCAATCATATATCTTGTATTATTTGGTCCTACACCAGCATATGCAGTTATATTAGGACCTGAATATTTCCAACCAGATATGGTTGTTTCACAATTACTTCCATTGTAATTTTTAACAGTTTTACCATCAGGACAATAATTTATTGGTTGTGTTTGAGATATAGTTTGATTTAAATTATTTTCAAANGAAACCCAATTATTTGTATTTGTGTTCAANTCATTTGGATTTGTTATCCAATTATTTTTGTTCAACTCATTTGGATTTGTTATCCAATTGTTTGTATTTGTGTTCAACTCATTTGGATTTGTGTTCAACTCATTTGGATTTGTGTTCAACTCATTTGGATTTGTTATCCAAGTGTTTGTATTTAAATTAGATTGACTTGGTTGACTTGGTTGAATTGTTTGACTTGGTTGACTTGGTTGAATTGTTTGACCAAGATTGTTTGCCGCAAGTTGAGCTTTTAATATTTTTGATGGTGTTCCCATTGATGATATTTCTATTAATGCCCAGTATGATTCTTCTGCAGATTTTGCTGCGGCTGTTGCAGCACTCGTTGATGCCCTTGCTGATGCAGCTTTTGCTTCTTCTGATTTTTTTTTAGTTATTTCTAATGCTTTTAATATTTCATTTTCTAATGGTTCTATTTCTGATATGATTTCTTGCGTTACTTGTTTTGATTTTTTTATCGGTTCTAATATTTTTCTTATTTCTGATAATATTCCTCTTGATAATTCTCGTGCGCGTGTTGCATCGGCTGCAGCAGCTATTGCTTCTGCTTCTGCAGATTGCGATGTACCACCGGATGTTTGTGATGTTCCACTTGCAGATTCTGGTTGAATACCTCCTGACAATATTTCTTTTAACATACCAATTGTCATTCCGGCTGTTATCGTTGCCGAAATTGCCTTTTGTTCAGATGCATCGGCTGCTTTTGCAGCGGCTGTTGCGGCACTCGTTGATGCCCTTGCAGAAGCAGCTTTGGTTTCTTCTGATTTTGTTTTAGCTATTGTAGCGGCTTCTGATACTGCTTTTGCTAATGGTTCTACTTTATTTACAATTTCTTGCGTTACTTGTTCTACGCTTGTTAATTCTTTTACTATTTCTTTTATTTCAAATTCTTTTGCCATTGCTATTACTGCAGCATCTTCTGTTGCTTTTGCTGCTGCTATTGCTTCTGCTTCTGCAGCTGGTGATGTTCCAATTGCAGATCCTTGAGGAGATCCTCCACTATTTGCTGAAGGAGTAATAGGTGTCTCTTGATTTGTTAAACCTTCTAAAATTGGAGTATTGAAAGAGACAATATTTGAAAATACACCTTGACTTGCATTTCCATCAAAATAATAATCATCCATTGAATTATATTTGGTACATGAAATAGTACTTGGTTTATATAAATTCATATTAGTGATCGTCTGTGAACATATATTACCATAATTAATTGCTAAACCAATTATTAAAAAAATACATAATAATACCAAAAATACAAATGTAGTATTCATTATACACATATACGATAAAATAAAATTGATATAAGTATTTCTTTCAAATAGAATTAAAAATGAAGTGGTTAATTTTTGACACAGAAACAACCGGATTACCTCCTAAACACCGAGTATTACATCAAGACACTATACAAGACTGGCCCTATATTGTACAATTTAGTTTTATTTTATTTGATACCGAAACATTAAAAACTACAGAATATGATTATGTTATTAAAGCACCCTTTATTCCAGAAGAATCTACCAAAATTCATGGAATTACACCATCGATGAATCAAGAACAAGGATTTCCATTTGTATGCATTTATGATATTTTTAAATTATGTATAGATCAATGTGATATAATTATTGGTCATAATGTAGAATTTGATATCAAAATGATTGAAGTAGAATGTATGAGACATTCAATCTCTTATTCAATACAAAAACCTATTGTATGCACCATGAAATCTACTACTAAAATGTGTAATTTACCTAATATGAAATGGCCTACATTAAACGAATTACATCGCACATTATTTGATACATCTGTTATTCATTTACACAATTCTATTATAGATGTAATTGTATGTTTAAGGTGTTATTATTGGATTGTACATAAAAAAGATTTATTTGAGATTATCAAAAAGTATAAGACACGAGTACCTACACATTAAGGAAAAATATTTTTTTTAAATCATTAATATAATGGAGATAAATGATACATTTGCTAAATCAATTAATGAAATAAAAGAAATATCTCAAGAAAGTGATAAAACACCAAGTGAGTTACGTGAAGAAAAATTAGAAGAATTATATGAAAAATTATTAGAAGCAAGAAGTCAATATAAAAATTCTCCGCTAACATTACAAAATGCAGAAAAAGCATATTATACACTAAAAGATGGTGTAGCCGTATATAAAAATAGTAAATACAAAAAGTATAAAGAAGAATCAAATGAGTTGAAAAAAAAAATGGTAGACTCACATAATAAAAATATGAATAAAGCATTTGAATCATTAGCTTACTATGAATCACAAGTTATATATAAAACAAATATAAATTTTGTTAAACTGTCTTTATTAGAAAAGATTCTTGGTAAAATAAAAGAAATACAAGAAGGTTCAGCTAATAAAGATAATAATAATCGAAAAACATTTTATATGGCACAAGAACAAGAATGGTTAACAATGTGTATACAACTTATAAATTATGCATTAATGTCATTTACTATTGTATTTATTATCTATAGTGTAAGAGAACATAATGTCAATACATTTACCTATATGTTGATTATATTTCTTGTTTTTGTCACGTTTTATTTAGAAACTATAGTAAAATGGGCAAGTACAATTCCAACATCAATTAATGTATATACTGCATGGGGTGAAGATTCCGACCAATCTACATTTGTGTTTTGGGGTATATTTATGATTATTCTGTTTGTATTTGCCGTTCTTTATACAAATAATGATAAAATTAATAATTATTTTAATTAGGTATAGTATGAAATCACACCATTTACTGGATAGAATTAATTTTCTTTGGATTTTATTTGTTGTATGTATTTTTTTGGGTATTATTTCAAAACCGCGAATCTATGATCAGGTAAGTTTTATAATTAAATTAAGTATTTCATTATTTATGATTTATAAATTCAATGATTTTATTAGGGCAAAAGAAATAACTGAATTTGATAAACGAATTTGTTTTATGGCAGGTATGAATTTATTCTTAATCACATGTAGTGATTATGTGAATGCATCGTTAGAAAAAATTCATTTATTGATAGATCGAATTAAAAATAAATTATTATAGTATGGCCACAATTGATTCAATTCTATATGTTCTCATGCGTTATAAAATACAATTATCAGATATTATTAAAGATAATGAAATGGGGAAAGATGCAGTTGAAACTTTATTGTCATACATAAAAAATGATATAACAAATAAAAAATTGTTTAAGGAATTAATTAAATATACCCAATATCTTATAGAAATAAGACTTATTTTAAAAAATATTAAAAAAATGTATCCATCTATTCATGGCATTGATGAATTAATGGATGAAATAATGTATATTGTATTATTTTCTGAAATAATTGATTTTGAAGATTTAATTAAATTAAAATCGACAACTCGATTTAATCCACATGATATAGAAGATGTAGACATATTGGATTATATAGATGCGTTAACTGATATACAATATGAATTAGTAGAGCTTACTATTTCCGATAAAAAAAAAGATTTAATTCCCAAAATTAATGATATTATTGTTTTTGGGTTAACTCTCCATATAAAAAAAATTAATAAATTTATACAAAATGATAGAAGGCCGTTTGATGAAAATATAATGGATCAATTACAAGCTATAAAAAGACAAATAATATACATGAAATATTTACCTACTCATCTAAAAGGACCACTCTATTCTAAAATCGATAAATTATTAGAATATAATCGTAATTTACAATATAAAAAACATAAATCAAAATGGAGTTTTTGGAATAGAAATGGCGGTAAAAAATATACTCGTAAGAAACGTAAATAAAATTGAATGTATAAATAATAATTACTACAAAAAAATGACAATTAACGCTACTATTTGCTGGGAAGAATTTGGAATGTCTATTCGTAGCAAAATCTTAACTACAGGTCATGAAACTGTATTTAAGATAGGAGATACAATTACATTTAATGGTCGTCCTGACTATTCACCGCTTGCTGTTATTACCGAATTTACAGGGGATGATCCCAACGGACCGATTGGAATGTGTTATTTACCGTGGAGGTCAGAAAGAAACTGTTGGGCTACTGCACAAATGACGTTGCGGGGTAATCCAAGACATATTATTTGTTATCCTGTTGGTAATCATCATTATGGATTACATATTGATTGGAGTACTGCAAAACATATGGAACCATTAAATTTTCCGAATTATACAGATTTTGTAAATAATATTATTTCTAAAACAAAAATGTATAATTACGATACAGAAGAAGAAGAAGAAAAAGATTAATCAAAAATGTAGTACCAAGATCGTTGTAAAAAATGTCCTTCTTCAGGATTTATATGATGATTTCAAAAATAAGTTTTTTATAGTCTAATGATTTTTTTAACATAAGATATTTTCTAACTGCAAAATGGATCAATATATTCTAAATGTGATTATTGTACTTTATTATAAAAAAAGACATTTATTATAGTTTATAAAATCAACTTTAATTTATTATAAATATAAATAATAATGAAAAGTAAAAAACGTAAATCTAAAACAAAAAAGAAAAAAATAAAAGAAAAACTAATTGAAAAAGAAATAGAAGAACCCCTATTTGGTCAACAACTAAATCGTATTAAATATTTTAAACATCACGAATTAAATGAACATTTATAATCTAACCTTAAATTATGTATCCTACTATTTTGCCATACAAAAAAACATTATTACATGTAGATACATTGAAAAATGGACAAAAGGTAAACGTATACATTGAATGTTCAGGTAATCCAAAAGGATATCCTGTTATTTATTTACATGGAGGACCAGGAGATAGTATTAATCCACATGTACGTAGATTGTATAATCCCAAAAAGTACAATATTATTATGTTTGACCAACGTGGGTGCGGAAAATCGCAACCATCTTACCATACTGAAAAAAATACAACACAATTATTAATTTCGGATATGGAAAAAATTAGAGAAATGGTTGAGTGTCAAAAATGGTTGGTAACTGGCGGAAGTTGGGGGAGTTCATTAGCATTATTGTATGCACAGGCACATCCTGACCGAACATCCGGATTAATTATACGCGGAGTATATGATTTAAGTCAGCATGATTGTGTAAAAGATACCATTTTTAAGGACAAAAAAGATGAAATGAATAATTTATTACATATTAAAACCAAAAAAGATTCGGAATTGTATCGTAAAACGGAAAGAATATTACGAAAACCAAAAACAAATAAAACCCGTAAAAAATTAGTAGATTTAATGAATGAAGACAATGGAATTTCTATTTTTAGTAAACCACAAAAAGATACAACTCATGGTAAGGAAGTTATTGCTGTTATAGGAACACATTATGAAAAAAATCATTATTTTGTACCTAAAAATACAATTTATAAAAATATGTATAAAATAAAACACATTCCATGTTATATTGTGAATGGTAGATATGATATCATTACACCATTTAATATGGCTTATAAATTAAAAGATTTATTTACAACTTGTGATTTTAAAATAGTAAAAGGTGGACATACAGTTATGGAACCGGAAATAACAGAAGCATTAGTTGTTGCTTCTGATAAATTTTTGAATCGTGCAAAATAGTTTAGAAATATATAGTTTAGTTTAGTTTAAGAATTATATTTACTTGGTCATTATATGTTTCAATTACCAATTCAATATAATTCACATAATGAGGTGGATCCAACTATTATACAAGATTTAGAACTGGTGTCAACCGTTGATTCGTCAAATGTTCCCATTTATCATAAGGTGTTTAATCCTACAACGGATGCATCAAAGGAAGTTGTAAATCAAATGTCAAAATATTATACAAATAATACATCTTTTTTAAAAGATAGCATATTATTTCACAAACGATTTTCACGTAAAACCCCAATATATACTGATTTTATAAAGCATTGGGATGAACTAAATAAGAATGAAGAATTTAAATTAACCTATCAATATCTTACCTATGATAAAATTAGTTGGTTAAATGAATCTTCAAAATTTATGTTTGCTGTTAGTTTGTATTTTATTGCTTCGCCTGTATTATTTATTGCCTCTCCATTAATGATGTTAATTATACCATTTGCGTTAATTAAATTTCAAGGTCACAATATATCATGGGATTTATATAAAACAAAATTATACGAAGTAACCAAAAAACATGCACTTGTAAGTTTGGTTTCTAATTATTCAAGTGCAACCCAAAAAGAAAAATTAATGTTGGTAGCAAGTGCAGCAATTTTTATGGTTCAAACGTATTGTAATGGGTATTCAGTATATAAATTTTACAAAAATATCGATTCTATCCATACTATTATANATTGTGTACAATTACATATTAAACATAATATCGAGGCAATCGAATATATTAAAACAATATCTTCTGATTTATCCACATATAAAGGATTTTTATTAACACTTGAAGAACATGAATCGGTATTGACCAAGTATTATAATAAAATTAAATCGTTGACACAATTTAAATTTACATGGCATGAATTTATACATTTAGGAAATTTAAGAGCTCATTTTTATGAATTATATTCTAATAAAGAATTGAAAAATTCATTAAACTATTCGATCCAATTATGTGGATATTTAGAAAATATTGAAAATTTATCGACCCAACTTGTATCAAAAAATCTAAATATGTGTACTTATTCTAAAAAGACGTCTTTTTCAGATGCATATTACCCAACCAAAAATCCAGTTAAAAATAGTTATAAATTGAATAAGAACATTATTATTACAGGTCCGAATGCATCTGGCAAAACAACATTTATTAAAATGACTCTTATTAATACGCTATTATCCCAACAAATAGGATGTGGATTTTACAAAAAGGCAAACATTTTACCATATGATTCTTTTTGTAGTTATATTAATATTCCAGATACTTCAGGGAGAGATAGTTTATTTCAAGCTGAAGCAAGACGTTGTAAACAAGTCATTGATACAGTAAAGAATAATAATCGTGTATTTTGTATATTTGATGAATTATTTTCAGGAACAAATCCAAAAGAAGCATCGGCAAGTGCATTCGCCTTTTTACAATATTTATCTGCCCAAAAGAATTGTACTTATTTGCTTACTACTCATTTTTTAGATGTTTGCCGAAATTTAATGGAGAATAAAAGCATTGAGATGAAACATATGAAAACAACTTTGAAAAATGATAAATTAATTTATACATATCAATTATCAAAAGGATTATCTACTGTACACGGAGGTATTAGTATATTAGTTGACATGAATTATCCCATAGATATTATTAATAATGCAAAATTATGCGGATAAATATTTACATATATATATATTCTTAAAATATGAAGATATTGATATGTTTAGCAATGTCATTTGGATTAACAGCAATCTTATATTTTTATTTAAAGCAGAAAATATTTGCAATTGAAACAAGATTAAATACATTAACAGAATTAGCTCAAACTTTAGCAACCGAACTTTACAATAAAGAAAAAGGAAAAGAAAAAGAAAAAG
>JGI25914J50564_10000008_pt1 | contig 69914 bp, 68 predicted proteins | sample LauGreSuBDMM15SN_2_FD_50564 | JGI IMG/M metagenome (IMG submission 50564) | reverse complement strand
TATACCCACGAATATAATTATATAATAAGTTTAAAATTTAAATAAAGAATAATTATAAATAACAATAACACAAATGAAATTTTATGAAACTCATTTTGAAGAATATATAAATGAAAATAATAAGATTAATTTGCATCAAAAATTAGATAAAATATATAATAAATTCCCAAAATCATTGAATGAATTTAAAAACCTTATATTTTTTGGTCCGAATGGTACTGGTAAGTATACCCAAATGTTAAAGTCTATTAAAAAATATAGTCCATCAGAATTGAAATATGAAAAGAAAATAAGTTTGACCTATAACAAGCATCAATATTATTTTAAGATAAGTGATATTCATTATGAGGTTGATATGTCTCTCTTAGGTTGCAATTCAAAATTATTATGGCACGAAATATATCAACAAATAATAGATATTATATCTGCAAAACTAGATAAGTCAGGTATAATAGTTTGTAAATATTTTCAGGAAATTCACAGTGAATTGTTGGAAAATTTTTATAGTTATATGCAGAAGAATACTACAGAATCGATTGATTTAAAATTTATAATAATAACTGAAGAGATTAGTTTTATTCCTGACAATATATTGAATTGTTGTGAAATAATTAATATAAGTAGACCTTCTAAAACGGCATACACAAAATGTGTAAAAAATAAGTTACCTAATGATTTAAAATTAGACACGATTACGAATATAAAAATTTTGCATTTGTATAACGAAGATTTAATGTTACAATATAAAATTATATGTAATAAGATTATTAGCAATATAATAAATATAAATGATTTAGATTTTTTGAAATTTAGAGATATTTTGTATGATATATTTATTTATAATTTAGATATAACTGACTGTATTTGGTATATTCTCTCTTCACTTGTTGAACAAAAGAAAATATTAAACGTTCATTTATCTCAAATAATGATTAGAACATATTGTTTTTTCCAATATTATAATAATAATTATCGTCCGATATATCATTTAGAAAATTACTTGTTTTATTTAACAAAGTTGATACATAATTATTAGTTATTAGTTAATTGTTCCAAGGATAAATACGACGTATATTTTTGTTAATAACGTTACGATTGTAAAAGGTGTAACCTCTTATGTATTTACTCATTGGTGCTGGTATAATATTATTAGCTTGAGAAACAAATGCAAAATTATTATATGTAGTTGGTACTCCTCTACTGTAAAATATAGCACTAGTATGAATTGCCATTTATATAATTAAAATATAAAATAAAAATAATATATTTTAATACTTAAAGTTTTAATTGTTAAACATTCAATGGATTATAAGACAGCATTAAATACATTAGAAATTGAATATAAATATACGACTGATTTAACGTTACAGAATTTAACAAAACAATACAGGAAATTGGCCCTTAAACATCATCCAGATAAAAATGGGAATACTTCTGAATCAAATGAAAAATTCAAACAATTAAATGAATCCTATACTTTTTTAAAGAGAGAAATGAAGAATTTAAACACACCAGATTTTGATGTTGAAAATGAAATGGAAAGTGATGATGATTTAAACGCATCTGTATATTTTGATATTCTTAAACTATTTATGAAACATATTTTGGAAGGAAACTACAATGATATTATATCAAAAATAGTAACCGAAATTGTTGGTGGTGCGACGACAATTTCATTAAAATTATTTGAAGATTTAGATAAAGATACAGCATTAAATATTTATATGTTTCTCTCTAAACAACGTTCAATATTACATTTAAACAACACAATTTTAGAGAAGATAAGAGAAATTGTAATCCAAAAATATGGTAATGTACAATTGTATAAATTAAATCCTGGTTTTAATGATTTATTTAATAATAATGTCTACAAATTATATATTGATTGCAATTTATATTTAGTACCATTATGGTATAATGAATTATATTTTGATGGTTCAGGTTGTGAAATAATAGTAGTTTGTGAACCAGAGTTACCAAAAAACATAACAATAGATGATGATAATAATATTTATTATGTAATTGAAATAAATTTGGATAATGACATACCTAATATGATTAGAAATAATAAAGATATAATTATTAATATATGTGATATAGAATTTTCAATTCCAATCTCGGAGATATATATGAAAAAAGAGCAATACTATACGATAAAAAATAGGGGATTATCAAAAATTAAGAATGACATATATGATATTTCTGAAAAAGCGGATATTAATGTAAAGATTATTATGAAATAAGCATTTAAAAATTAGCAGGGTCATAAGAAATATTATTTGGTTGATACAACAATTTTAAAGCATATTTTCTTTCCATAGATGGATGTATTGTCAATAACCGTGTAATTTCTTCATTTGCACTTTGTTTTGCATATGAAAAGTCGTCATCATTCCACCATAATTTTTGTTTTTCATCGTTATGAATACTATTTTTATACAAGAGATAAATTTTTTTAATATTGTCAAACATAACACGTTTTTTTGAAGATTTCATTTTTTATTATATTTTATATATAATAAAAAAAATTTATATATTTTTAATTCAATTTTATTTTAGTTAAATTTTATATATTTTAATTCAATTTTATTTTAGTTAAATTTTATATATTTTTAATTCAATTTTATTTTAGTTAAATTTTGTATATTTTTAATTCAATTTTATTTTAGTTAAATTTTGTATATTTTTATTTATTTACTTCTATTGTGAGGGTTGATTAATTTTCAACCTTTAATTTTTTAGAAATTACTCTTTTTTTCTTAGGTTCCTCGACTGCTACAACAGCAGGTTCTTCTACTAATACTTCTTCAACGGCTTGTGTTGTTTGCGCTACTACAGGTAGAGGTACAGTTACAGTTGGTAATTCTCTTTCATCATCATCACTATCCTCTACAATAGTAGTAGTGATAGCACCATCAGGATCGATATCATCTTCTGGTGGAGGTAATGTTTTCAACTTTTCCTTTTCAGCAGGTTTAATTCTCAAAAAGCAAGTACCTTCTGTAATATAAGATGTCTTTGGTTTTTGAACAATAGCCTGTTTCAAATTCCAAGTAATAGATACCTTACCATTAACAAACCATAAACCACCACATTGAATTAGACAAATCACGTGAGTTTTAGGTTTCAAGAAATCAAGTGGTGATAGATGTGTAACACCTTTACCTTTAATAAATAGTGGCTCACCCTCGTCATCATATATTTCTGATTGCCATACTCCTTTCCAACAAGGAATCTTAACAGTAAGAGTTGGCGGTTTATTATAATCAAGTTCTGCACTTCCTTTTTCTTTCTTTGGGTGTCTTAACATAATATTAAATTTTTCATCCATAACATCAGGACTAGTGATTGTTTTTCCAAACCACTCTTTTGAATATGTTAAAGCATCAGACTTAATTTTGGATTCTAAATTACGTAAACTATTCAATAATGCATCACAATCAGCATTTGGATATTCACTATTAGGAAATTGAAGTGACATTGTATATTTTCCAGTAGGATTTTTTTGTTGGTCTAGACCTTCTTGAGCACCCCAAGTTAAAATTAATGGTGTGCTAATAGTGAGTGACTCTTTAACATATTTATTATATAAATTAACAACTTTACCTCCTGAAGGATTAGCCTTAGGGGCAGAGTATGATAATACATTAACATCAATATTAGTTCCGTCGATAATTGCGTTTGACATTTTACTAGTATGATTTATATATATGTTTTACCTTTAAATCAATTTTTTTTTAAAATAATAAATAATGTAATTCGTATGCAGTGTTTTTCTTACGATAATGGTAAGTATTTAATAATTAAATAATATAAATAAAACAGTTCAAAAAGAAAATATATATATATAATATATGGATTCTTCTTTAAAAAAAAATAAAAATAGTGACTCTTTAATAGACGACTATATAAAAATAATATCGCTTAGATGTGAGAAAGAAATGCAAATATTTAAGAAACCTTTAAAAATAAATGATGAAAATATAAGTATACCAAATATAAATAATTATAATGAATTAACAAAATACAATTATAATTTATCTCAATTAAAATCTTTTACAAAAAACTATAAATTAAAAATTAGTGGAAATAAAAATGAACTCCTAAATCGAATTTATTGTTATTTATATTTTTCAAGTTATATCAGTAAAATTCAAAAAATATTTAGAGGTAGAATTGTGAGAAAATACATATTTCTTCACGGGCCTGCATATAAAAATAGAAATTTATGTACAAATAGTTGTGATTTTGTCACAATGGAACCAGTTGAAGAAATAAATTTTCACCAATTTTTAAGCTACAAAGATGAAGATGGATTTATTTATGGTTTTGATATGATTTCATTACATAATTTATATATTAAAAGTAATAAAACAGTTAAAAATCCCTATAATAGAAATTTGTTACCAGTTACTATTTTCAAAACAATTAAATCATTACTTATATTGGGTAAAATATTAAAAATATATATTAATTTGCATTTTGAAGATGATACCGAAAATGTATCAAGTGAAAAAGCGATCGAATTAAGAGCATTAACATTGTTTCAAAATATTGATGCTTTAGGAAATTATACACTTCCTAAATGGTTTCTCTCTTTGAATAGAATTAATCTAATAAAATTTGTGAGAGAATTGAATGATATTTGGAATTATAGAGCACAATTATCTCAGGAAGTTAAACGCAATATTTGTCCCCCGAATGGCGACCCTTTTAGGAATTTGTGCATACCATACATACATACTGAAAGTAATATGTGTAATGTTAGAAAAGTTATTTTAGAAGTATTAGAGAAATTTGTAAATAATGGAATAGACAATGATAGTAAATCTTTAGGTGCATATTATGTACTAGGTGCATTAACTTTAGTAAATGAGGAGGCTGCAATGTCACTTCCTTGGCTTTTTCAATCTGTAAGTTATTTTTAAAGATATCTAGCATAAATATCACTATTACCATATTATCGTAACAATATATATTATTTGCGTTAAATCACTTAAAAAGTAATTATTAAGGTATAGTATAATAAGATGGCTAGAACTAAAACCACAAAATCTGCTGAGACTGAACAAGTCACTACTCCTGCTCTTTCTCCTGTTGTTGAATCTAATGTTACCCTTGCTGCTACTAATGTTGTAGAGAAGAAGGTTAAGAAAGCTAAGTCTACTAAGACTGAAACTGCCCCGGTTAGTGAGAATCAAGTTGTTGCCCCTGTTGTTGAGACTACTGATGTCGTTGATGGAGAAGCTCCTCTTGCAGAACAATCTATTGAATTTCTTGCTAAGCTACAACAGTTAGGTGTTCTTATTTCTTCCTTGAAGGTTGAATATAGAACTCTTGAGAAGAAATGGACTCGTGAACTAAAGACTGCCCAAAAACAGTCATCCAAGCGCAAGCGCAAGGCTGGTAATCGTGCTCCTTCTGGATTTGTTAAGCCTACCCGTATTTCAGATGAGCTAGCAAAGTTCCTTGAGAAGCCTTCTGGTTCTGAAATGGCACGTACTGAAGTTACTCGCGATATCAACAAATATATCCGTAATCACAATCTTCAAGATAAGGAAAATGGACGCAAAATTAACCCTGACACCAAACTAGCTGCTCTTTTGAAGCTAAAGAAGACAGATGAACTAACATATTTTAACCTACAAAGATATATGTCACCTCATTTCGCAAAGGCTGTTAAAGAAGTAGCAGTTGTTGTTTAAATAGATATTTAATTTTGAATAAACAATAAAAATAAATACAATAAAAAATAAAAAATATATACTCACAATATGATTATATATTTTACATTAAATTTACAATAATTGCAATACTTATTTACTTTAATAACTGAATAATTATTAAATTATATATTTTGTCAAATTAAACTTTTTAAATATATAAATTATATATAAATGAATTCAGATGAAATTTCAAATATGACATTGATAAATAATTTACTAAAAGAACCAAATGCTTTTATATCTAATATGTGCAACTTATATTATGAATGTGAAAAAAATAAAAGAAATATTATTGAAAATGCAAATGATTCAGATGATGTAACTGTATTCAATCTACAAATTTCTAATTGTATTTCTTTAGTTGCTATTCAAAAATATGTATTGCTCGAAATAACATTATATTTAGTATCTCTAATTACAATAAATAATAGTATAAAATTATTGCAAGAATACAATATTACAATTAAAACGGAACAACAAGGAGAAACTAACCAAAATGTAGAAGAATTAATAGGTGGAGGTATAAATACATCCACTATTTTAAAATCATTTGTCTTTTTATTTTTAATTTTATCGCTTATTGGCGGGAATGAAATTTCAGATTTAATTGCAGGACCCATACAAGAATATAAAGTAAATATCGGTTTTGGTACAACATTAGATACTACATCACAAGAAGAAATGATGGAATACTCAAAATTATTTGAAAATAATCCAAATTTAGGTTCACCTTTAAAAACAATAATGAGTGCTAACCTTACAGAGCAATTTAAGCAAAAATATCAACAAACATTATCCAAAAACAGACCAATCACTTTTGGGAGTTTATTGACGTATGTTATGGATGGTGAAGAAAAATTTGAAGATTACTTACGTGAGCAAACAAATACGGGTTTTAACACATATGTATTATCTGCTAACACTGCTCTAAAAAAAATGTGTGATAATTTTATTGGAAAAACAACAGATGAATTACCTATGAATTTAGGTGATTATTTTATTAAGCAATTAGAAGATTCTGAACCAGAAATCGAAACTATATTTGAAGAAAATGTTGCAAAAATTACTGAGGAAAAAGAACAAGGTATGATTGCCCAACAAGAAGACAAAATTAACCAACCTTTAACTGAACCTACAATGTATGAAACTGCGACAAGTGTGTTTTCTTCCTTAAATGCATATGACTATTTTTTCTCAGTTTCAACAACAGAACTAGTATCAACCAATGGAGTATCAATTCTTGAAAAACAAGAACTAATAGAAAAGATTAAAGAAAATGTTGCAGCGGAATTAGTGGAAGTGAAACCAGAAATTGCAAAACAAGCTGTTCAACAAAAAGCTACATCTATTATGCAAGATATACAAGCAAAACAAAAGAGTAATTTACAAAAGATGAATAGGAAAGCATATTTAAATGCGGTCTGTACAACAGCATTTGGTGAACCACCTAGTCTATCTTTTGATAATGACGTATTAACTTTTACAAGTTATCCTCAATCTAGAACACATATTGAAATTCTTTTACGTAATATATTAACTTGGGGTGATGACGTAATGGAAAAATCATCCGGTGTGAATCAAGACAAAATCAGAAGTTTGATAGAAAAATCACAAGCCATATCTGCTTTATTGACTAATTATGATTTAGATATTATTAATACTTTAACAAAGGGTCACAAAACAACATCCAACATTCAGGATTTTTTAAATAATATTTTTAGTATTTTTGAGAAAGTTAAGCAAAATGCATTACAAGCTAGTTTAGATTTTCCGATTACTGCTCAAGATAACGAAAGATTAATGAAACAACAACAGGAATTACACGATTCTGAAATGAAGCAAAAACAATTTGAAACTGGTTTAACACAAGAAGATACCAAAGTATCACGTGAAAGTTGGAGTGCATTCAATGAAAACGTTGGTACAAAAGTAGCTGGTGTTACTGAAACAGGTACGTCTGTTGTTGAAAATATTGTAAATCCTTTATTGAATGCGAGCGGAGATATTCTTGTGAATGGAATAAATGTAGGTGGGTTTGTTTTAAATGCAGGAATGTCTCAAATACTCCATACTGCATTAAGTATTTTACTAATATCAAGTATTTTAGCTATACCTACTATTTTTTATATAGCCATAAGAACAGGATATATTTCTGCTTATTTTAAAAAAAGATCAGTAGTAACGAGTGATTTTACTACTACCGTATCTACTCCGCAAATAGAACAACCTTCAGAAACGGCTCCATTACAACAAGTAGCATCCACTAGTAATACAATGGTAAAAAATCAAACTAGGAATATTACCTTTTTTCTAAAGCAACAAGAAGAAGGAGAAGAATATGACCCAAATCACGATTATAGTATAAATATTACAAGTGGAGGTAAAGGAAGAAAGAGAAGGAGAAGATATACCACTAAAACACATAAAAAATCAAAAACACGCAAAAATAAATCAAAGAATGTGAAAAAAAGTATGAAACATCATAAAAAATATAAGAAAACAATGAAAAGGAAGTAAATAACATCTACAAAAATAAAAAATGCATAATATTATTTGTAAAATAAATAATATTATGATATTTCATAATGAGCACCGAACTGGCACAGTATAAAACAAATCGTATTAATGGTTTAACATCTACCTATAAAACTAACTATACAAATATTACAAAATATTATAATAACTTAATAAATAATGTTCTACGTTCAGTTTCTAAAGATAAACAAAAATTAATTAATAATATATCTTCAGTATGCAATTCAAATTTAAATGATTTAAAGAAAAAATATGATTCAGATGTTTCCGTTATTAATGCGTTTGTACCAAATAACATTAAAATATTAAAAAAATCAAAGGCAGTCTTAATCGGATGTAATTACATTGGTACTCCAGATGCATTAAATGGTTGTATTAACGATGCTAATAATATTAAAGACTTCTTAATGAGTATTGGTTTTGATAATAATAATATTCAAATGTTTACGGATAATACAATTACTAAACCTACAAAAAAAAATATTTTAGATGCATTTAAAACTTTACTAATGAATACAAAAGCTGGTGACCTAGTATTTTGGCTATTTAGCGGTCACGGTTCATATGTAAAAGACCGAAACGGGGATGAAACTTTGGGGTATGACCAATGTATATACACTTTAGATAGACAATTTATAATCGATGACGAACTTAAACAACTAATACAAACTTATTTACATAAAGATGCTTGTTTATTTGCATTATTTGACAGCTGTTTTAGTGGTTCTGTTTTAGATTTAAAATATCAGTATATGGACAGTTTAAATTATGATAAATATTTCGAACACTCTAAAGAAGATACAACTAACGGAAATGTTGTCATGATTAGTGGGTGTAATGATAGACAAACTAGTGCTGATGCATTTATTGATGGAAAGGCAAGTGGTGCTATGACTTGGTCATTTTTAGAAAGTTTTAAAAATAATAAAAATTTAACTTTTAGAGCGTTGGTTAAATCTATGCGTGATAAATTGAAAATGAATGGTTATACACAAATCCCTCAATTATCTACAGGCGGATTTGTTGATATTGACAAAGTTGTCTTTTTGAATTAACACATTTTATTATACTTTATTTCAGTGAGATTATTTCAAAATCTTCTATGCTATCATCATCTGATTCATAATCTAGTAACGCTTTTTGTAACTCTTCATATTTAATATGAGGTTGATATTTTATAACTATTGGTGAGGTAATATTATCTTCTTTATGTATTTGATATTTTTTATTTAAAATATAACGCACCGCAAATTTAACATCAATAGTTTGTGTTTTTAATATATCTATTAATTTAACTGCATAAATATTTTCTTTTAAAGTATTTCTGTCATATTTATTATTATATAAGTCTAACATTCTATAAATATATAATAATAAAATTTTAAATCGAAAAAAAATAATTTGTTATATAGTAAAGATGAATTTATCAGCTAATATTATTTATTTTGTAGTTTTCTCATTTACACCTTTTTAGATTACAAACGCGGATTATTTATTATTATATACAAACATAATAAAAGTATTTTTGTATATAATAATAAATGGAAAAAACCAAAGAAGAAAATGATAAAATATATATTTTAGGCTCAATAAAAAATATCGATAGTTTTATAAGTAAAAATGAGTATAGAAAAGCATTTGGATTACTAATTGCTGTTCTCGAAAGGCTTGATGATGGTAATCAAAAAAACGAGGTTATAGATTATTATAGTAAAAAAAATATTGGAACCAGATATGAGCGTTTTTAAAAAGGTTTAGAGCAATGCGTATTTTACACTTTTTTCTCATTTAAAACGCTCATTTTTTTATAAATTGCGACTACATATTATATTATTCCATTTATCATAACACGTGTCACGAGTTAAATATAATTTACTAAATTGAAAAGCATTTTCAGCAATTATTAATGCTTTATCATAATTATTTAAACACCATTTTGTTTTTTCAATCAAATCAGTTAAGTCTCTTTTTACTGGAATATAATGTTCCCATTCTTTCAAAAATTCAAAGAAAAACTCTTTATGTGGTCTATCTACAAGCAATAAAGGTCTATGTGACCATAATAAATGTTTAATTCGTCCAGAATATCCATTTCCTTCAATATCAATTAAAATAGAATATTTTTCAACTAATTCAGGAGTAGATATATATTTACTACTATTAAGCTGTATATTTCCTGAATGCACCCAATACATATCTAAAATATCAAATAATTCTTTATTATTATCACCTATTTCTAGTAATTTTGTTCTCATAATATTTGTGTTTTTATTTCCTATCCAACCAACTTTATTTATTTCGTAATTTTTTAATCCAGCATCATCTATTTCTTTAACAAATTTTTCGTAGTCATTTATACCCACTTGTGGCCAAGAATGAAAGTTAAAATCAGGAACTAAATTTTTGTAATTATCTTTTTTGCTATAAGTTAAATCATCATTATTATTTTCATAATCTCCCGTATGAATTATAATTTCATTAAAATCATTCCAATTATATTTTTCATCTGCTTTTTGAATACACCAAAAAGTTGAAGGATTGCGTGTTTCATATCCGCCTAAATCTTTAAAAATTAACTTTCTATTAATTTTTGAAACACAAAACGACATATACGACAATTTATATAATTTTTTAGGTTTTTGAACGAATATTGAAATGGGCATTTTAAATGAGAAAAGGTGTAAATGCCGATTATTTGTTTCTGATAAATCTTCTACTATTTTTTCTTTTTTATGGGTTTTATTTATTTAAGGTAAAATAAAATTGAAATACTTTTATATCTTAACAACTATAAAATATAAAAGATTATATAATGAAAACTAGAAGTGACACAAATTATGAAAATAATGCATTGTATACTGTCAATATAGATTTTGATGGTGCGAGTGAAGAGTGGCGGTCAAATAAATTCAATATGGGAAACGGAGTATATAGATATATATGTGCTAAAAGGGGAATAAAGAGTAATTTATGTATTAAAAAATGTTTACCTGGTGAAGAATATTGTTGTCTACATCTTAAAATGATACAAAAGGAAAAAGAAAAAGAAAAATATAACCAAAATTAAATACAACCAAAATTAAATACAACCAAAATTAAATACAACCAAAATTAAAAACAAAAAATATTAATACTAACCAAGTTCACAAATACTCATACGTAGATTAGATAACATATACTTAGTTATTTTATCCTTATTTTTTCTTTTCATTTTATTCAAAAATAATTCAGAATTATACACACCGTCTAACATATTGTTTGTTTTATAGTTTTTCTTAATTAACTCACAAAAATCTTGTTGGTTTAAAGAAGTCTTTTTAAATTGTAATAATGAAGTATTATTATTATGACACCATAACAAAAAGCATTGATAGTTATTAATTAATATTGTTTTAACAACAAAATAGGATAATACATTTGTTTTTTCTTTATACAAGTTATCTCTTAATATTTTACTACGATGTGAGTTTGAATATAAATCAGTATAATCTAAACCCATAAAATCTAGGATTTTAACTAATTGAAAAAAACTATATGTTCTTTCAAAATTTATTAACAAATCGAATTTAGAGAGAAATAAATCAGTATTATGTTTGTCTTTGTCTTTCAATGAAATAAAACTACAAAATAGTGCATTCATTATTTCAGCCCATATTTCAGTATAAGATTCGTAAAGATTTACATCAGATTTAACTTTAAAAATATCTAAAATACATTTATTTACATCATTATTATTCATATCAGAAAAATCTAAACCCAAATTATGAAATGTTTCGTGTAAAAAAACTTTGAACCATTCTTCTTTTCTAAATACAACAATTTCTGAATCTTTCGGACAAGTAGTGGTGAATGCTGTGTTTACGTGTAACTCATCTAGTACTTGTATATTTGAGTTTGGAAGTGTCTTTTCTAATGATGTAAAATAAAAATAGATAGATATATTTGTTGCACATTGTTTGGATGCATATTGATTTATTATATATAACCACATAACAATAGTATCCACATATTTATTTAAAGTATCTATTTTAAGTTCGATATTATCTTCTTCTACTGTAAAAAATATTTTAATATTTCTATCAAAGAGAGAAAAACTATAGTTTATTTCATAAATAGAAAATTCATCAATATGTCTTCTTATTATTTCTGGAAAGCTATTTGCATTGAAATTTTGTGGTTTCACTATTTGTGTTGATGTGATCAATTTTTTCGTGGATACATTATAATAATTGTCTTTCGATTGTTTTAAAGATACTAGAAATTTGTATGATTCTAAAATGTCATTGAATAATTGTATAAGGATAGAATCTGTTTTTTTTGATTTTATTGTATGATTAAAGAATTTATGTTTCGTTAAATATAGCATTAAATTCTTACTATTTTTTGTTAATCTCATTCTTATTATATAATTCTATTAATTTTTATTATATTTTGTCTCAATATTTTTTAATGTCAAATATATATGGATACTTCATTAATAATTATTTTAGCAATTGTTTTATTAATTTTAATTGTGTTAAATCATATTACAATTATAACTTCACCTGATATTGAACATCCAACTTGTTCTCTAACTGCGTATGGATGCTGTCCTAATGGTATTGACTCTAAGTTAAATTATTATGGTAGCAATTGTCCTGGTTATAAAACAACTGCTGGTTATGCTGCACCTCCCCCACCACCAAGTCCTTATGCACCTCCCCCACCACAACCTATACAAGTACATACACTTCCACCAAAACCTATTGGAGGATGTGCAGGGACACTGTACGGATGCTGTCCTAATAACTTAACACCTAAAATTAATATACAGGGGTCCAATTGTATTTTACATAGTTAAAATATTAAAAATAAAATATTACTTTATATTATATAATGTCTTTTGAAGGTCAAGTTACTATTAATAATGATATAACTATAGAAGTTGAATCCAAACTATCAGAACCAGAACTTAAATCAGAAGTTGAATCGAAACTAGATGCTGAAGTTGAATCGAAATTATCTGAACTATTAGAACCTAAATCAATATTATTACTATTATTACAAGTATTATCATCTGATACAAAATTTAAAAAAATTAATTTTGAATTAAGTGATAATATTCAAGATATTTTATACAAATTAATATATTTTTCACCCGATTTTTTAAATGAAATCGATAAACTTGTTAATGAAATTATTAAAGACAATAAAATAGATTCTAATGATATTCCTAATTTAATTTTATTAATCAAACATCTTTATGAATTAATTCATAAATTAAAAGAAGTAAATATTGATGATGATAAAAGAGTCGAAGTCTGTTCAAACATTCTTAAATTTTTAGTTAGATTTCTTGTTGAAGAGAGAAAAGTTGATATTAATAGTGAAAGTAAAGAATTAGTTTTGGAATTAATGGATAAATTAATTGATTCTTGTGTTAGTTTAATAGGTTATTTACCAAGTAATAAAATAAAAACAAATTGTTTCACATATATAAAAACATTATTTGGATACAAATAAAAAATAAAATAACTAAATAAAATTATAATTTTAAATTTAATATATTTATAATTATATAAATTACATCTCATTACGTCTAATTTTATCGCGTATTAACATAAGTTCATCAAATACTTCAGGAGGTGAACCTTTTACGTGATGTGACAATTTTGCTTCATTTGTTGCCAATAACATCATCTTTAAGTCTTCTATCTGTGTAAATTTTGCATATTGTGCCGCATACATCTCTTGCTTATATCTTTTACCATAAAAATCAGGGTCTATTGTTACCTCTATTGGTCTCAATAATTCTCCTTTTAACTTACCGCTCTTACCACCTGCTGCTTTTGCCATAATAGGGTCTTTTGACAAATCTGTACCAGAGTCTAATGAAAAACTTAAATAAAACTCCGGATGTGTTTTTTTGAATTTTGACGCTTGATAATAATGTTCTACTGATGCCCATTTATGATTATCGATTGTAAATGGTACTATTTCACCATTAATATTTTTTTGCACCCAAAAATTGGACAGTTTTTTACGCCATTCTGGTATGATAGCTAATTCTGAAAATTCTTTAAGTCGATCATTTGGAATTTTCTCTCCAGATCCCTTTCCAGGTAAAGGTTTATCATTTGATTTTGAATAAAATAATAATACTACATTATCATCATATAAACCTCTTAGTTTACTTTCACTTAAATCCTCAAATTGTGACTCTTTTATTACTGTTTTTTTTTGACTAGCTTTAAATTTTTGAAAATCAGGTATCAATGCAAACGGACCCGCATTTTTTTCTAAACATTTATCCGTTATCATTTTTTTTATATCATATGGTATTTCACTAAATTTTAGTATTAACTTCTTTTTGTAACCAATTAATTTATAATGATTACCTGTATGGTCTACTATAATGTAAAATTCGGGGGTAAACACTCCTTTGTTTTCTAATATAGAATCATTTAATTGACCACATTGAATGACATTTTTTAAATCCCCATTTTTGTAATTATCGCTTGACAATATAATTAACTTTATGTTGAGAATCCGTTCTAATGTGGAAATTGCCCAAGTATCCGCCCAAAATTCACATTTTTTTATTTTACTTTTAAATTTATCTAATGTATCTACTCCTTTCATAAATTTATATTCCTGCAAAATTTGCATAGTTATTTTTTTCTCTTCGACAAGCTTGTCGTGTTCCTTTTTAACTTTTTTAGCTTCTTCTGAAATAATTTTTTGTTCATTACGGTCAATTATACTTGCAAACCTTTGTTTTAACATTAAATACTCAGCCTCTAATTGTTTAATTTTATTTGTATCTGTAATAAGAGATGCATTATACATATCATAATGTTCCTTATAACCTTCATATATTTTATCTGTTGCTTCATCAGCTAATTTTTTTCTTAATTTGTTAACAGAAGATTGTTGTGATATACTTGAAAATGCATCACGAATGGTAGCAAATAGACAATCACCTCCACCTTCATTATCTACAATATTGTAATTTTTATTCATCATAAATTTTTCAACCCACGTATCTGAGGAAGTTTCGTGATATTTCTCTCTATTATCCTTTGATTGTTTTTGTGTTTCTTCTCTGATTAACGGTGGTATAGGTACACCTTTTGTCAAAATAAATATATCCTTACGTTCTTCTGGTATTTCATAAGCTTCATTATATTCATATTCTTTTTCTTTTTCTTTTTCCTCCTCTTCTGATTCAGATATTTCACCTTCTTCTTTCTCTTCACCTCTATCTACCAACCGTTTGAGTGGTACATCAGGTTGAAGTCTTAATTTATTCAATAACTCTTTTGTACAAAAAGAATATATAAGTGGTTCTGTTAGTTTCTCCACATCCAAATTATTATAATCATCCAAAAATATTAAATAATCTGTTGCTTTAATTTCATATACACCTATTTGCATTACTTTATTATTATGTTTAACTAAATAGATTGGAAAATAAAGTATATTCTTATCTTCAAAAGTATTTTTTGCATTTCCTACAGCGATTATAACGTCAACATCTTTTATCTCTAATTGATATAATTCTGCTTCTGTTTTTAAATCACCAGAATCTACACTTTTAATTTCTGGATAACTAACATCATTGTCTAATTTTGATAATACCATATTTATATTTTACTACAATATTTTATATTTAATACAAAATTAAATATAAAAAATATTATTACCATAGTACATATTTCTTCATAAACTTATCATTTTTCAATTCATTTATATAAAACCACATATTTTTTCTTTTTGATATTATATCACAGTTTAAAGGATTTGCTTCAAAATTTACCAACATATCAATTATTTGCTCTTTATTACATTTATTTAATTTAAATTCTTTTGTAATTCCATAATAGTCACATATTAATAATAATTCCTTTACAGTATAATTTTCACTATAATTAATTAAATAAGGAAACATATCTTGGTTTAAATTGTTGCCTTCTATTTCAAATTCATCTAACAATTGAAACAAGTTTTCACTATTACTATTACTATTACTATTACTATTACTATTACTATTACTATTATTTCTATTTGAATCTTCTATAATTGTAAATGAAATATTACCATTTATGTTTGTCATTATTTGTAATTATTAACTTCTATTTAAATAATAAATCAAAAAAATAATTTTTATTATTACACCATTTAACATTTTAAACACCGATTAATATATAAATGATTTTTCTTTATATCCTCGTTCCAGCCAATTATTTATTAATAAACTGCACGTTTTACACGCAAATAACATACATTTTGTTGTAATTTCTTTATCATATATAATAATATTATCATTCTCTAAATTTTTGTAACATCTACAACAAAATTTAAAATTTTCTAATTCCATTTTTTTTTCGTACTTTTTTTTTTGTTGTATTTGTTTTATTTTAAAATTTTCTAATTCCATTTTTTTTTCGTATTCTTTTTTCTCTTCGTTAACAATTTTTCCCATTATTTCTTCATAAATATCATCTAAATATTTCAAGTCATATTCGTTAATTAATATTTTAATATCATTATTAAATTTTTTAAGTTGTTCTAAATTTGTCATATTTTCATACTGATTTCTAATATATTTTATTAATTGTGTTTTAATATTATTAGTATATTCTAAAATATTATTTATTATTTTATATTCTCCTTTTATAAGCATTTCACATATTACATTTTCTAAAATATTATTAATCTTAATAATTTGTAATTTAAATTTTTTACAACAACTTGTTCCAACACTTATTGTATGCTTAGTAAATATATTATACATATAAATAATATTTTTTAGTGTATGTTGACATATACATAACCCTGTTTTTTCTTCTCTTTTTTCTCTATAAATTTCACGCCATTCTGTTTTTGCTATTTTTAAATCTTTGCTTTTAGATAATTTTAGCAAATGTATATTAAACTTATATATTACTTCTGACATCTGTTATTTATATGAGTAATTTACCGAATTATTTTTAATTCAATTTTATATAAAATAATCGACATTTAAAATTAAAAAAATAATTTTTAACTATGATACAAAATTTATACATAAATTAATAATTTTACATTTCAATCATATCCATAAATTTAAATAATGATTTATTTGTTAAACTTTTATAATCTTTAGTTTTACTATTTGCTATTTTTACAATTATTTGATTTATAGTTAATCCTTCTATTAAATAATTTTCACATTCTACATCTTCGTATAGTTCCTTTTTATACATAATAGCTACATTTTCAGTAAGTTCATCTACTTCATTTTTTTTGTCTTCTACTAAAATAAAGTTATATATTTGGGATAATAAATTACTTATAATCTTTAAAATTCTACTCTTGGTAATCATACCATTATTCATTAAGTTAATATAAAATGCTCCTAATGATTTACGTCTTTCGTTTATTTTATTATTCTCACAAAATTTATCATAGTTGACTTTCGAATCAACATATTCAATATTATTAAATAAATCTGTAAAATTATTTAAATTATCTTCAAATATCGTTTTTATAATATCATATTTCATACATAAATTAGAATAAATATCTGCATACATTTTAGAATAAAATCTGTTTGTAGAAGCAATATCAAATATAATAGAACTTAATTTTAACATATCCTCATTAGTTATATTTTGAATAATTACTGCATCAATGACTTCAATAATTTTATTATTAATATCAATATAATTCTTATCAGTTAATTTATTTAATTGTGCTCTTATAATATCAATTTGAGCATCAACACCCACCTTCTCCTCCATTTTTGTAGTTTGGAAACTTCTTATGGCATCCCAATCATCATCATTCAAAACTTCCATTGATTTATTACCACGTTTTTTCTTATTTAATTCTTTATTGCTTGAATCTGTTTTTAATACATTTTCTCTCTTTTGAAATATAGGAGTTCTAACATAATCAGGTGAGCCAACCTGTAAAGATAATTCCGATATTATTTTTAATGTCTTTTCGGGTAATATATAATCAAACCCTTGAAAAATAATATCATTCGTATTCTCTAGTGTATACCTTAAAGTTTTAGTAGTCATTGTTTGGTATAATAAATATATATATTTGCATTTATATCAATTTTTTTTAAAATATTATAATAAAATAAAATACACTTAAATAGATTTGACAATAATATATTAAATGACAACTACTGACCACTCGTTTAACGATACAATTAATGAAGAAGCATATGATTCTTCATATGAAATACAATCTTGGGATGATTTAAATTTAAATCCTAAAATTTTGCGAGGTATATTTGCATATGGTTTTGAGAAGCCCAGTCCAATTCAACAAAAGGCTATAAAACCGCTTATTATGGGCAAAGATATTATTGCGCAAGCACAATCAGGTACTGGCAAAACAGCAACATTTACAATTGGTGCATTAGCTAATGTGGATGTTACTAATAATACCACTCAAGTATTAGTATTGTCTCCAACCCGTGAATTAACTACCCAAACTGCAAAAGTATTTAGTAGTTTAGGTGATATGATGGATGGATTGCGTGTACAAGTTCTATTTGGTGGATCTAGTGTAGAAGAACACAGTAGTTTTTCTAACAAAAATGTACCGCACGTTATATGCGGATGTACTGGTCGTGTTTATGATATGTTAAGACGTGATAAAATAACACTTAAAACTCTTAAATTAGTTATATTGGATGAAGCGGATGAAATGTTATCCTCTGGCTTTAAAGAGCAAGTCTATAATATTTTTCAATATTTCAATAATAATATCCAAGTTGCATTATTTAGTGCAACATTACCTCCATCAGTTTATCCTATCATTAATAAAATTATGCGAAATCCTGTAAGAATAAGTGTTAAGAGAGAAATGTTGACACTTGAAGGAATTAGACAATTTTATATTGCTGTTGATGATGATAGACAAAAATATGCTACATTAAAAAATCTATTCTCGTTTTTATCTGTATCTCAGTGTATTATTTATTGCAATAGTGTTAAACGAGTTGCTGACTTATTTGATGCAATGAAAGAAGATGAATTTCCGGTTTGTTGTATTCATAGTAATATGGAAAAGTCTGATAGAGATGCAGCATTCAACGATTTTAGAAATGGTAAGTCTCGTGTTATGATTTCTTCCAATGTAACTTCACGTGGTATTGATATTCAACAAGTAAGTATTGTAATTAACTTTGATCTTCCTAAATGCGTACATAATTATTTACATAGAATAGGGAGAAGTGGTAGATGGGGTAGAAAAGGTGTGGGAATTAATTTTATTACTAGACGTGATATTATTAAAATGAAAGAAATTGAAGGACATTATTCTTGTCAAGTTGTTGAAATGCCAAATGATTTAGGGTTTTTACAAAGTTTTTAATTTGGTAAATACGCAAAAAATACAGGTTTATATTCACTAATTTTATATTCGTAAAATAAATTTATTATATTTCTAGGTAAAAATATAATGAATGAAGAATTATCTAAACTAGATGACATTAACGATTTTTTTAAATTACCAATTTATTATAACACTGATAAGATTGAACTTAAAAAAAATATTATTACTGATTTAGAATTAATATCAACAATTGACCAATCAAGTAATCCTATTTATTCGTATTATTTTAACTATGATAATGATGTATCAAAAAAAATAGTAGAACAAACTGCAACTTATTATACAACTGATGTCTGTTTCTTACAAGATACACAACAACTTTTGAGAGAACATAAAAAATTACCCAGCAAATACACTGATATTTCACCTAATTATAAAAATATAATGGATATTTGGAACGAATTAAAAATACAATCCGGATTTAAAGAAAAATACTATTATGTTGACTGGCAAATGCTCGAATTCTTAAACAAATCATCTATGTTTTTACAATTTATGAGTATTTATAATTTACTTTCACCTATACTTTCTCTCTTTATGCCAATTATGATTCTAATTATTCCTTTTATTATTCTTAAAGCAAAAGGAATAGAAATAAATACTGAAGAGTACTTACAAGTTTTATCTATAATAGCACAACAAAATGCTATCGGAAAATTATTCACAACTAATTTTTCTGAAATTAAAATACACGAAAAAATTTATATAATCATTTCTGCTGCATTTTACTTATTTTCCATTTATCAAAATATTATGATTTGTGTACGTTTTAATAACAATATGTTAACCATTCATCAACATTTTAAAGAGATTAATAAATATTTGACTACAACTATTTTATCAATGGAAAATTATTTGTCATCATCTAATCAACTAACAAGTTATAGTGATTTTAATACAAACCTTCGAGAGAAAATTGACATACTAAAAGTAATCAAAAATAAAATTTCAAATATTTCTGACTATAGTATTTATAATGTTAATAAACTAACTGAAATAGGTAACATATTGAAATATTTTTATGAATTACATAATGATAAAATATATGATAATGCGATTATGTATTCCCTTGGGTTTAACGGTTATATTGATTGTATAGAAGGGTTAATAAATAACATTGAAGAGAGAAAAATCAACTCGACTTTATTCATTAATGAAAATAAAAAGACCATACTTAAGAACAGTTACTATGCTTGTTTAAAAGATAATAATCCTATTAAAAATACCATCAAATTTAAGAAAAATATTATTATTACCGGACCCAATGCTTCTGGAAAAACAACCATTTTGAAATCAACCCTTATTAATATCATATTTAGTCAACAATTTGGATACGGATTTTATGATTCTGCAAAAATTTCACCATTTAAACATATTCATTGCTATTTAAATATTCCAGATACATCTGGAAGAGATAGCTTATTCCAAGCTGAAGCAAGACGTTGTAAAGAAATACTAGATACAATCAATCTGAATAAAAATGTACAACATTTTTGTATATTTGATGAATTATACTCCGGAACTAATCCAGAAGAAGCGATTTCAAGTGCTACAGCATTTATGAATTACTTGATAAAATATCATAATGTATCTTGCTTATTAACAACACATTTCGTTAAAGTATGTAAGTCATTAAAGAAAAATAAAGATATTGTTAACTGCTGTATGGTTACAACAAAATTAAACAATAAATTAGTATACACTTATAAACTAGATAAAGGTATTTCTAACGTTAAAGGTGGGATTAATATTTTAACAGAAATGGATTATCCATCTGAAATTATAAATGATACTATTAAAAATGATGTTAAACATAAGTAAAAGTCAAAAAATTTTTATATTTAATTATATATATTAATAATAAATGGATGCGTTAATTGTATATATTTTTTGTTATGATATATGCTTTTATTTTATTCACAGGTTACTCCATACAAAGTATTTATATTTTATCCATAAAATACACCACAAAAAATATAAACCAGAATATTATGACTTTTATACAGTACATTTGTTAGAAATACCTATACAAAGCATAGGATTGATAATAGCAGTATATTTGTATAAATTATATTTATATCAATTAATGTATGCTATTATATTTATAAATATACGAGGTATATTGACACACGATGAAAGGTTTGTGAAATTAATAGGATATCATCATTTATACCATCACAAATATATAGTTTATAATTATGGTGAGTACTGGTTAGATTACCTATTTGGAACAAATATACCAAATAAAACAAAACTAATAAAAAACAATTAAATATATAAATTCGTTAGTTAGTGAATTAATTAATATCTACTTTTTGTAATAAATGACTTCTTTTGCAGATTTATTTAATCCAACATTTTTAATATTTTTAGGAATAATACTATTGGTTACTGCAATATTGTTCTTATATTTTGAAAATAAATTACGAGAACAAAATCATAAAATTTCCTCTATGTTTAGTTTAGTTTCTTCTTTAGCCGAAGAAGTAAATGGTGTTAAATCAGGATTAAATAATTTATTAACAATAACGATGATCGGTGCTGGACACGATAATCATTTTTCCAATCAATCAAATTTTCAACCTTTTAATCATTTAGAAGAAAATTTGAATACTTTAAACGAAGAAAATAATTTAATTGTTGTTTCTGATGATGAAGATACTGATAATGAAGATGAAGAAGAAAATGAATATGAATATGAAGATGAAGATGGAGAAGATAGTGATAATGAAGATGAAACAAATGATTCTGAATCAGAAACATCTGATTCAAATGAAATAGAGGAGTTAAATGATGAAGAAGACAATATTTGTATGTCAACATCAAATGATATCAAAATTCTAAAATTAAACTTAAATCTTGATTCTAATATTTATGAAACATCTGAAATGGAAGAATTTGAGGAATTAAATGATGAAAATGATAATGTTAATGAAGTTGAATTCATACCATTAAATAATGATGACAATAATGAAAATGATGACAATAATGAAAATGATGACAATAATGACAATAATGACAATAATGATATTTCTTCGGAATTAAAAAAAATAAATGTTAATTTAGAAGAACGAAAAAACATAGATTTAATTGAAAATGTTGATTACAAAAAATTACCATTAAATAAATTAAGAAGTGTAGTAGCAGAAAAAGGATTAATCGTAGATGCATCAAAATTAAAAAAACCCGAAATGCTTAAATTGCTTGGTGCCGAATAAGATTTTTATCTTGTGATTATATAACATGAGTTGGGCAACTTGTTATTCGGGGTCAAATAATATTCATTTTAATTTTCCACCTATAATGGCTGATGGTAGAAATTACGCTTCTTGGCAACCTTCTGCTGTTATAAATCAAAGAATACAACAACAAGAAGGTATCAAAAATAATTGGCAATATCGTCAATATTTACAACACAATGGAATACATATTATGAAATATAATAACGCTGAAGCTTGTTATGATTTGGGATTAGACCCACACGTACAATCTGGTAAAACACCATCTAATAATGTACCTTATAAATTCAAATCAACATTTGATACCGCTACACCAGGTTTCGGATATTGCAATAGTGATTTGAAAAATCCATATTTATCTAGAGAACAATTAAATTCAAGAATGATTGCTCCATCTATTAACCCTAATAATTTTACAAATTAATAAATATAGTAATAATATAGTAATAATATAATTTATAATGTATTTTCTATTAGCAGTCACTTCATTATTGAAAACATTTAGTCCATATTTAAGAAAACATATATTGGATTCCATAGAAGGTCACGAATATATGTTCATAAATACTTTTTTTGTTGCATTGTTCGTTTTTTTATATTTTATGTATAAGATTATTTATCACGATGATATGTTTGATAAATTAGTAAATAATATGCAAAGACTCACATTCTTACAAGTTATTTATTTTATCTTAATTGCATTCATTACAGTTGTTTCGTCCATTGTAATTATTAATTTAGATAAGAATTTCAATACACCTCTAATAAATTCAATGTTATCTAAAGGAATAGCAGCAGTTATGTTGTTATTCGTAGCTACAATTATTTATAAAGAAAAATATAACTTAAAACAAGTATTTGGAATATTTTTAACTGTAATAGGATTATTTCTTATTAATTGTAAAAAATAATTATTAACAATAAAGGATATAATAATAATTTAATAACTTAATATTATATGAAAATATTGTCTATAGATGTAGGTATAAAAAATTTAGCATTTTGTTTATTTGAAAAACCAAATGACTCAGAGCATTTTAAAATTACAAAATGGGATACTGTCAATATTTCAGAACAAGAAACATTAAAGTGTTGTTTTATAGAAAAAAATGTAATATGTAATAAAGTAGCAAAATACAAAAAAAATGACAAATGTTTTTGTTTAAAACATTCTAAAAAACAACCATTTCAAATACCTTCATCAGAGCAAAAACCTACATTTATAAATAAACAAAAAATACAAAATTTATATGAAATTGCTAATAAACACTTAATTACATTTGAAAACAAAATTAAAAAACTTGAATTAGCTAATTTGATTAATGAACATATAGCAACAAATTATTTTCAATGCATCGAGAATATTAATGCGTCAGATGTAAAATTATTAGATATTGGACTCAATATTAAATTACATTTTGATAATTTATTTTCACAAGAACACTGTATAAATTATGTTATTATTGAAAATCAAATCAGTCCTATTGCGACACGAATGAAGACTATTCAAGGTATGTTGGTACAATATTTTGTAATGTCACAAGTTTTTGTAGATAATATAGAATTCATTTCTGCCTCCAATAAGCTTAAAGATTGCAATATTAAACAAAAAACTAAATATAGTGAACGGAAAAAAATAGGAATATCAAAATGTTTAGAAACTATTTCATCTGATTTCAGATTTAATGAACACTTACAATATTTTAATTCTCATAAAAAAAAAGATGACTTATCTGATTCATTTTTACAGGGTTTATGGTTTATAAATGATAGAAAAATATAAATATATATAAATATACATAAATATATATTTTAACCTATTTTTATTAAAAATATATATTTCCATTCGTAATACTTAAAATTAAATGTTCTATTTAATGAATAATAATGGGTGATATAATTGAAATTTCGGAACTCGATTTAAACGATGATAATTTTGGTAATGGTGAATGGAATAAAAAATCGACCAATTTTGGAGGAGGGCTTGAATTATTAATGAATGATAAAAATAAAGAAAATACAAAGCTTAATAGTGACATTGATTTTGATGATTTAAATAATTTAGAAAATGAATTAAATGGATTAGTCGATGAAATACCAACAGATAGTTTTAAACCCAAATCTGATTTGTTTGGAAATTTTTCTGCAGGATTTGATGAAAAACATTCTGTTAGATTTAGCGATAATACTAATAAAGACCCAAATATAGGTTCTTTTACTGCATCATCCGATAATGACAATAAAACTTGGGATGGATACGGCAAATTTAATAACATACCTTTAAACCCAGATAGAACAGTTCCATTAGAACAAAAAATGAGTAAGGAGGAGCTGTTAAGAGAGAAATTTAAATATTTAAGAAAGCTTGAAGCTTTAGAAAAAAAAGGAGTTGAGTTATCCAAAAAATATAATATGGATTCATCCCTTCAGGAAATGGAGGGAGAATATGAGACTATTATGGAAGAGAAATCTAAACAAAATTCTGTTAAGTTTCAAGGAAATATGTTAATGGCTTGTATAAATGGAATTGAATTTTTAAACGGTAAATTTGACCCATTTGATATTAAACTCGACGGATGGAGTGAACAAGTCAATGAAAATATTACAGACTATGACGATATCTTCTCTGAATTGTATGAAAAATATAAGAGTAAGGCATCTATGGCGCCTGAATTGAAACTATTATTTCAACTTGGCGGAAGTGCTATGATGGTACATATGACAAACACAATGTTTAAATCCGCTATGCCTGGTATGGACGATATTCTAAGACAAAATCCGGATTTAATGCGTTCTTTTCAAAANGCNGCTGTAAATACTATGTCTCAAAGCAGTCCTGGNTTTTCTGGGTTTATGACTAATTTAATGAATCCTGAACCACAAGTGCCTAGAGGTATGGGACCACCACCAGCTATGCAAACTCAAGGTCCAAATGCAATCCCTACACCACTCGTGCGACCAGGAAATAATAATTATGCTAATCGACCTGACTTAAATTTAAGTCGTAGTAATTATAGTGAAGTAAATGATGGAATTAGTCTTAGAGAAAATTTTGAGAGACCTGAACTACAAGATAGAACCAGTAAAAGAACAATACGACCTGAAATGAGAGGACCATCCGATATTTCAGATATTCTCTCTGGATTAAAAACTAAAACCATTAATATACAAGATTCGAACTCACAACAATCAAATCACCCACCACAAACTATTAACGATAGCAGTACTATTAGTATTAGTGATTTAAAAGATTTACAAGGAAATGGAAATATGCCAAAAAGAAGTCGACGCAAAAAATCGGCAAGTAACACAGTCAGTTTAGATATTTAGATATTTAATAAGTTTCGCATTTAACAAATAATAAATTATATATAAAAAATTATATAATTTATTCAACCGTCACAACCTTTGCTAAGTTTTTAGGCTTATCTGGATTAATACCTCTGTCTAACGACAAATAATATGCTAATAATTGGATAGGAATTATACCCAATAATGAAGCAAATGTTTTGTTTTCTGGAACGAAAAGTATTTCACAATCTACATCCTTTGAAATTGTTATATCATTTGTAATAAATATAATCGGTGAATTACGCGATGCAACCTCCTGATAACAATTTAATGTTTTGGTCTTATGTGTTTGGTCTAGATTTATTATAATTACAGGAAAGTGCTCGTCTAATAAAGCAAATGGTCCGTGTTTTAATGAACTGGATGAATATCCTTCACTATGTATATATGATATTTCCTTTATTTTTAATGAACCCTCTTTAGCTATANACTCATCACTTCCTTTACCAATCAAAAACATATTTGTCTCCTTAAAATTCTTTGCAATTTTCTGTGTTTCAATCTCACACGATTCTATTGTATTTTTAATGTCATTTGACAAATTATGCAAATCTCTTATCATTGTAATGCGTTTTTTCTCACTTATATTATGTATTTGAGCAAACCATATAGATAACAAATTTAAACATACTAATTGACTTGTAAATGCTTTTGTTGATGCAACACCAACTTCCTTTCCCGCATTACAATAAATACCACAATCTACTTCTCTCGCTATCAACGAATCTACCACATTTATAATACCTATAGTGGTTATACTATTATTTTTTGCTATACTTATGCAACGATGTAAATCCTTTGTTTCACCTGATTGTGATATCAAAATTATACCAGTGTTCCCTAACTTTGGTATATCAACTTCATTAAAATCCGCACCATCAAACGCCTGAACTGTATTAAAATTACATATTTGTTTAAAATAATGCATTCCATATAACCCTGCAAAATAGGAACTACCACAACCGAGTATAATTATATTACTAATTTCCTTTAATATATCCACATTTTGTTCTAAACCTCCTAATTTTACTTCTGAATGATTTTTTATTCTACCTCCTTTATTTATTGCATTTAATACTGTATTTGACTGTTCATTTATTTCTTTTAATGTCCAATGATTAAATGGATACGGTGTCAATTCTGTAACAACACTTGATACTTTCTTCTTTAAATAGGTATTTGAAGTATTTATTAAAATAGTATTATTTTCCTTTTTTTCAATTACACATATATCGTCATTATGTAATGTTATATAATTTTTTACCATATTACAAAACCCACTTTGTTCGGATGTTATAATCACTTTATCTTCATTTTGACCAATTAGTAGTGGTGAACCATTACGTACACAATATAATTTGTTTTTATCATTTATACTTTGTATTATCAAACCATATGTGCCCTCTAAAACATCAATAGTTTTTTTAATTGCCTCAAAAGTATCATTATATATAGTATAATTATATTCAATTAAATTTACTATTACTTCTGTATCTGTTTGCGAAATAAAAACATAACCATTTTGAATTAATTCTGCTTTTAATTTACTATAATTTTCTATAATACCATTATGAACTATAACAAATTTTTTATTATTGGATAAATGAGGATGCGCATTTATATCATCTTTTACACCGTGTGTTGCCCAACGATTATGACCCATTCCTATCAAAGATTGTTCTTCGTCTTTTTTTGGTATTGTTATTAAATGTAATTTGTCTAATGAATTCATATTATCGGTTGATGCATATTTAATCACTTCAAATGTATTCTTATTATTATTTAATACCGCTAATCCAGAGGAATCATAACCTCTATTCTGTAATTGTATTAAACCATTTATAATTAGTTCATATATATTTTCATTTTTACTTAATACTAAACCATATATACCACACATATATTTACTTATATAATCTATTTAACTAAATATAATTAATATAACGAATCGAATACTACTTCGTTTTATAATATTTCACAATATATTTTCTTATTCAAACTCTATTTTTAAGTCCAAGATATGTTTATATTTACTATTTATTAACTCAGTAATATTATCTGCTTTTAGAATTTTCTCTCTTTTCAAAATTTCAGACGTCTCAAATATTAAATCTTTACATTTTACCATTATTAATTGAGCATAAACATATGCACTATTAATTAATTCTATTACATCATTGTCTATTAATTCTTTGTATTTTTCACTAGTATTTGGATATATGATATTACTTCCCATACCATAATATATTACCATCTTTTCTGCTAATTTTAATGCCTCCTCAAAATCATTTATTGCTCCTGTTGTCACACTCACATTATAAAATACTTCTTCTGCTATTCTTCCTGATAATAATATCATTAAATGTTCAAANAATGCTTCTCTCGTATAAATATTNGACGTCGAACTTTTAAACACTGTATAACCTGGACTCTTCGGTGAAGACAAATTTATTACTACTTTTGACATTTTGGAATGGTATTTAGAGAGAATTCCTATAATAGCGTGACCCATCTCGTGTATCGCTATATGATCAATAATATCTGATGTAAATTCGTGTTCAGTTGGTTGCCAACCAGCTATCATTTTATTCATCACAAAATCAAAATCCTTATAACAAAACTCCGTATTATTCATTCTCAATGCATTTAACATTGCTTCATTTAGTATATTTTCTATTTGTGCACCAGTTAATCCTTCTGTAACTTCTACTAAGTCATTTATACCTATTGAACCACAATATGGCTTACCTTTTAAATGTATATTAATAATAGCATTTCGTGTTGCACTATCTGGAAGCCCAATAAATATTTTTTTATCCATTCTTCCTGGCCTGGTTAGCGCACTATCTAATAAATCTATTCTGTTAGTGGCTGCAACTACAAAAACACCTGTTGTATTTTTAAAACCATCTAACTCTACTAATAATGCATTCAATGTATTATCACGCTCAGAAGATGAACTGTCACCATCGGAAGACCTTTTTCTACCAACTGCATCTATCTCATCTATAAAAATAATACACGGAACATTTTTACTCGCTAAAGCAAATAACTCTTTTATTCTTGTTGGACCGATTCCTACATATTTTTCTTGGAAGTCTGAACCAGATACCGGTATAAAACTACATTTAGACTCACCTGCTAATGCTTTCGCTAATAAGGTTTTTCCTGTACCTGGTGGACCTTCTAGTATTAGACCTTTGGGAATGCGTACATTATATTGTGCATATTTTTTATAATTAGTTAAAATATCAACACATTGTTCCATCTCCCTTTTAACATTTTCATAACCACCAACATCTTTAAATAAAATGTTATAATTTTTAATTACTTCGAAATTCTTTGATTTTGTATTCTCTCTTTCAACATATCGTCGTCTTCCGGTATCTTCATCATCTTCAAAGTCACCATCCATATCATTATTATCATTTATATTTTCTTCATTGTCAAACTGAACACCTAATGCTTTTAAAAAATTAGATTTATTTATAAATATATGCATTTGTGGAGGCTCTGTATTATCTTCATCTGTTTCATCTGTTTCATCTAATCCTAAAATACTATTCTCTTGTATAGTTGTATTTTTTGAATTCAACCTTTTAAACTTTTCTAGAAAATCTGGCCGTGTTAATGGATATTTTCTCATTAAATTATTTAATTCATCTCCATTATACTCTGTATCATTCTGTTTTCTTTGCAAATATTGTTCATAATATTTTCTTCCAAACGGATTTCTATTTATTTTTATATTGTTATTCATTTCCATTTTACCATTTATTCTATTAATTAATAAACTATACGTTTTAACATTTATAAACCCAAACAATAATAGAATACTAAAAATAAATGTAATATTTCCCATTTTATGTATAACTAATATTCTATTTTTTATATCATTATCGATTTATAATTAAAATAATTTTATATTTTTAACATTATTTTCTATTTTATTTATTAAAGCCATAACAGGTGTTTTATCTTTACCATATAACAAAGAATCGTATATCATTTTAACATTCCCTACCAAATTTTGCTTATTTAAATGTAACCATACTACAAATATTATAAATAATATACACGTAAAATAGATATCTTTCCATTTTACTACATCTTTACGTAAATAATACAAAGGTACTACTTTTATTAGTATATTTACTAATACAAAAATCAATAATGTTCTCTTAGGAGTATTATAATATAACATCAAAATTAACATAATTATATTATCTACAAGACCTATCATTAATGCAAATTTCGGATTATATGTAGTATAATTAAATATATTCAGTAAATACCATACGTATATCCAATATGAAAAAATTAAATCTCCTCTTAATGCTTGCATTTATATTTAGATAATAAAATAAACCATTTTACCTTTTAATTTTAGATATTTTCAATAATTTAATATTAAAAATATAATACAATATAATACACTATAATTTTAATAATGAATAGCAACCCTAAAAATAATATATGTCCAAAAGGAGGAATTAAAATATATAATACTAGTAATAATGATAATAATAATAATAAAAATAGGAATAATGATCTTTATATTGACCAAAGTACTTTTTTTAACAACTTAAAGAATCAAAACAAACCTACTGGTATTAGAATTACAAATAGTAACAATGAATATAACATAGATCCTTTTGAAGGATTAAATCCTTTTACAAATTCAAATGAAGAGAGAAATGTTAAACCTATTGTATACGATAACAAAACTTATCATAATCTTGATTTAAATATTGATAATTATTCACGTGAAGACTTATATAATTTATTTGGTCTTGTAAAATCAAATCTTTCTGAAGAAAATATGAGAGAATCAAAAAAAACAGTGCTTAAAACACATCCTGATAAATCTAGGTTAGACCCTAAATATTTCTTGTTTTTTTCTAAAGCATATAAGCGTTTGCATAGTATATATGAATTTCAAAATAAAAATACTAACAAAAAGATAGAAAACAATGAATATTTCAATTCTGATAATACTGTTGTACTTGATAAAATGTTTGAACAAGATAAACATCTTAAAAATCCCAAGAATTTCAATCAATGGTTTAATGACCAATTTGAAAAACATAAGATTAACGACGAATCTGATGAAAAAGGCTATGGTAGCTGGCTTAAATCAGACGAAGATATTGTTTTTACACCTAACGTAACGAAATCTAATATGGCAATCGAAATGGAAAAGCGAAAAAAACAAGTACAAACACTTACTACCTATAATGGTGTTACAGATTATACAGCTGCAAGTTTGGGAGGATCGTCTTTAATGGATTACAACAGTAATTTTACATCAGGAACACTTTTTAGTAATGAAGGAATGGGATATACTGATTTAAGACAAGCCTATGTCGAATCTGTTATTCCTGTTACAGAAGAAGATTACCAAAAAATGACAAAATTTAATAACTTGGAAGAATACAAATATCATAGAAATAATTCCAATACTAAACCTCTTGACAAAGAAGAATCTATGAAACAGTTGTATCATCAAAATCAACAAAAAGATGAAGAAAGTGCAGCATTAGCATTTTACTATGCTCAACAATCAGAAAAAACAAAACAAAAACAAGAATCGTTTTGGTCTGGTTTAAAACAATTAACTAACCATTAACATTAACACCTTTTTACATTTAGTACAAAATGAAATGCCAATAAATATATAAAACAATATAATATATAATATATATGATAGGCGAAGAACGCATTGAAATATTATATAATACTAGTTACGGTGGTTGGGGAATAAGTGATAAAGCAATGGAGTTGTATAAATTAAGAAATGTAAATTATAATTCGATGGCATTAGAATACGAATGCCACGAACTATTGTCTAGGACTGATCCAATTCTCATTCAAATATATAATGAATTAGGTGATGAAATGAATACTAAGCATTGTAAAATAAGAATTAAAAAAATTCCAAAAAAATATGAAAACTATTACTATATCTCGGAATATGACGGTAAAGAATGTATAGAAATCGATTTCACAAATTATAAATTGGATATGGTATATAATAAAATAACAGAAATATTGCAAAGCACTAATAATAATGACATAAAAATAATTAAAATAGAAGAATTTATGTCTACATTAAAATCTAATAAAATCTGAAAATATGTAAAAATAATATATTTATAATGTACTTAAAGAAATATTTATACATTTGTATAATGAGGCTACTTATTTTATTCTTTTTTATTTCATTACCATCTATGTATACAAAACGATTATTTTCAAAAATTAAAAATTTAGATAAACCTAATTGTATTAACTGTAAACATTATATTCCTGAAACCTATAATGATTTTAATTCTGCAAACAATAAATGTTGCATATTTGGTGACAAAGATATACATAGTGGACATATTAGATATGATTATGTAAGTGAATGCAGAAAAGATGAAGAAAAATGTGGAATTGAAGGAACATATTTTGAAAAACAAAATAATATATATTTTAAAAAATTAAAACATAATTTTAAATATAATAATTATATTTTTTGCTTGTTAATTGTTTTAGAATGTACTGCTTTTATAATGAAAATTAGAAATAGTAATTAACTCCGTCTTCTCTATCAAAAAGTAACTACTAAAACTGAAATTATATAAAAATAAAATATTATATAATAATTATTATTAAATATAAATATAATTATTATATTATTAAATGAACAATGAAACTATTTTATTAGAAAAGGATGGATTCAAGTTTTATAAAACAAAAGATAATGAATATTATAGTAATTTTTGTTTAAATAATACGAATATCATACTTTCACAAATCATCGATTTTAATTTGATGAAACTTGTTTATGATTTAAATACAGATATTTATGAAAAAACTAATTTAGTTATTAATGATAATGACACAGCTGTAATAACAGTACTGCTTAAACATTTTTTCAAAGATTTAGGATTATCTCAAAAATATTCTGTTCTTCAAATACAACGTATTTTAGATCAAGACAAAATAATATTTATTGGTCAAACTAAAGATAATATAGATTTTACAGAAACTCATAAAATTTATGGTATCCCAACAAATGCAGAATTACTATCTATTACCAATATTAAAAATATATGCACCATTTCAACACCACACAAAATCGATTGCGTTTTTTACATTACTTTTGATAAAAACATAAGCATACCTCCATTTGTTGAAAAAATGATTAGTAATATTATCCATAAAATATTTATTAGAGTAAAACAATTTATAGAGAATATTGTAATTTAACGTATAGATATAAATGTCTTCTATAAATAAAATTTTTTTTGTGATAAACGTTTTTTCAGTAATATCATTTGAATTCGTTATGTATTTATTATATAATGATTATTCAATTTTTATTGATAGAGTTTGCTATGATCTTGCAAATATGAATATATTATATGTAAAAATATTTCAAGCATTTGCACATAATAATAATTTAATTGATGAAACTACTAATAATAATTTATTGAAATTTACGAATAAGGCGCCTTGGAAATATAATGATATTAATTTTTATAATTTAATTAAAGTATGTGAAAAATATGATATTGTTCTCAGAACCGGTTTTGAAAGACCAATTAATTCTGGAATGATTTCACTTGTATTTAAAGGAAACCGACGAAGTGACAACGAAGATATAATTATTAAAATTAAAAGAGTAAATATAGAAAAGAAATTGTCTCAAGCAATCGTAAACATACAATTTTTTCTAGATTTATTGTCTTATATCCCATTTATTAAAAATTATAATTTAGATGAAATAGTAAATAAAAATATTAATAATATTTTAGAACAGACCAATTTCACAAAAGAAGTAAATAATTTAAAATTAATAAAAAATAATTGTAAAAATTTAGAATATGTTGTTATCCCAGAAGTTTTTGAAGAAGTGACAAATAATTTTCCTGATGTAATTATGATGGAATTTATAAATGGTATTCAAATTAATGAAATTAATAAAGACGATTATGATGGATTTGCCGAGCAAATTATTAAATTTGGAATAGTGACATCACTAATACACGGAGTTACACACGGCGACTTACATAGTGGAAATATATTATTTATTAAAGATAGCAATGACAAAAATTATAAATATAAAATTGGTATTATTGATTTTGGAATAATTACCATAATAGAAGAAAAATATAGACTATCTATGTTTAATATTGTTATTGATTTCTTTTCTTCAAAACCGAATGAAATCGCAAAAAAAATACTACATTCAGGAATTATTGAACCATTAGATACATTAAATAAATTGCCTCCTTGTCATTATAATCAAATTTATAATATAATTACTGAATTAGTACAAGAAGTATTATCAAATTCTAAAACCGCAAATCAACTACAAATATATAAATTTCTGATAACATTTAATAACTACATTAATAGTTATAAATTAGGAGAATTTGGTTTACACATTAATGATGAATTTAGAAAAATACAATTAACAGTTGCGATGTCTCACGGTGTTACTATAACGTTATGTAATGGTAATTTTATTGATGCAGCAGATAAAGTTATAAATGATTTATTACATACGGATTTACTATTAAAATAAATATATCTCACTATATTAATTATCGTATCCCCACGGCCATACATAAACTATTTTTGGTATAACATAGTTTATATAAACATCACCCTTATATAATTTTCTTGATAAAGATATAGAAGTAGGAAAAATAACATCCACTTGTTTTTCATCTCTTAAATATTTTATGGTTGATAACATAGTAGTACCAGAACTTACTAATTCATCTATTAAAATGACATTTTTACCTGATAAGTTATCATCAATTCCTTCACAAACATCATATTCACCATAATTTTGTAAAATGTGTTTTAATATTAAATCACTAATAGCATTTATTGGTTTTTTATCACAATTATAATCGCTTCTCGTCAGTTTAACTTTATAATTTTTTATATTTAATTTTTTAGATATATAATCAGATATAATAGCACCACCTGTTTTAATACCAATGATAGCATCATATTTAACATTGCTATCTTTTATTCTCTCTATTATATGATCCATATATCTTTCAATGTCTTTCCAAGAAACAAATGTTACTTGTTGGATATTAGCATTAGCATATATTGTTAATATTTTCATATAATAAGGTGTTTCCATTTTTTTTTTAATATTTGGCAACATTTGATGATCAACCCAATTCGGTATAGGTACTTCAAGTTTGCTATTTATTTTATTTACAATTAAAACAGCTAATACTATTCCTATGATAAAAACAAATAAAAATGAGGATGTTGAAAGATTTGTTACAGAATAAATCTGACTATAAACAAGACCTAATATAATACCTGAAATCACTTGTCCAACAGTATGCATATTAGAAATAATACGTTGGATGGAAAAAAGAAAAATGAATAATACACAGATTGGTAATGATATAAATTGATACAAATATAATAAAGAAAAGAAAATGGTACTTGTTTCAGCGTGTCCTGATGGCATACCAATACAACTTACACTATTATATAAAGTATTTTTACAGTTATTTAACGGCCTTTTAATGTCATAATGTAAATAATTTTGAGAAAACTGTTTTTCTAATCCATTTTGAATATAATAATGATATAAAAATATAATAAAAATAATTAATATAATCTTTATTTTTTTATTATCTATATTCATTAATTTCATTATAATAAATGATGATATTAATAATTTTACAAATTAGTAATTTGTTTTATCAATTACAACTTCTTTGGCAATCATTTTAATAATTTTATCTTCTTTTTCTAGATCATTATCTCCAGAACCACCCATAGCTTCAATAATCAATTTGTTATAATGGTCTGAATATTTGGATTCACTTTTACCACAATCTGGATATTTTTCTTTAAACTCATATAAAAGTCTTGAGTTTTTATTGGCAATTTTTTTGATAACCTTTCTGAGTTTAACATTTTCTTCATTTTCTTTTTCCCATTTGTCTTCATCTTTTACATATAAAACTTCTCTCTTTGCATCTGTACAATGAATAGGTCGTTTTGTTTCATCTAATGAATTTAATTTTTTAACTATTATATTTGAAATACCATTAACAAAACCTAGTTTACCAACACACTCTAAATCACATAATTGTAATTTTAATGATTCGACAAAATCGGTAATATTCATTGCATCTTTACATGTTTCATTTAAAAATACATTCAAGTTGAACGTTTTATTATTACTATTAACATTATACGAATTAATAGTATTATTCAGTGGTTGTATTTTTTGACATACATCCAATACCATATTTTTAAGTTCAGAATTCTCTTTAATTAAAAGCATAATTAGGTCTTTATTATTCGTGTCAATGTTTTGTGATGATTCTATGGTGTATGTGCATATTTTTTTATGTTTAGATAATCCCTGACTATACTTGTAGTCCTTTCCACATTCACATTTATACAAATCCTCACCATAAATATTATTTTGCTCTTTTTGCTCTTTTTTGGTATCCAAAATGTATCCAAAATGTATCCTTGAATGCTTACCCGTCAAAATATGACGTTCAAAATTATATTTCTTAAAGCATTTGAAGTGACATTTTTCACAAAAATATTGGTTTTGCTCTTTTTGCTCTTTTTGCTCCTTTTTTGTATCCATAATGTATCCATAGATTTTATTCCTATATTGTTTACAAAATTTAATAAAAATTTTATCGTAACAAAATTTATTTTATTTTTTTAATTGTCAGATGCTAATTTTTCACTATGGTCACAAAAACCGGATATTTATTTTTTTTCGGGAAAATGTTTGGACTTTTCGATTTTGGACATTTATAAATGTCCATTTTCGATTTTCCCGTAGACTTTTGGGTTTTTAAAAATAATTTCCAGCATTTTGTTGAACATTTTTAATTTTGAAGGAAAGTCAAACTTTTATTATATATTGAATAAAATTGAAATATATTTTAATTATATACTTAAAATGACATATTACATAAAATAAATAACTATTAAATATGATATTTTATAAAATGAAAACTGACCTTAAAACTATTATTGTTCCCGAATTATTTTACCTATTACCAAAAGCAGTAAAAGATATTGTATATGAATATAATGTTGATCATCGTTCTCAAATGAAAGAGGTATTAAATCAATTAATAACTTATATATTTTGTAAAAATTGTAATGGAATTATATGTCCTTCTATATTAAATAAAGTTAATTGTTGTAGTTCAGAATGTATGTATGAGTTAATGGATGATAGTGATAGATAAACAAATTATTATTTTTAAACACCAACTTGAATAAGTATATTTCTAATTAACTTAAATATAATTATTTTTATTAATAAAATGAAATATATTTTTTTTCTATTAACTCTATTATTTTTACAAATTTTGTCTTTCAAAGAAATTAAACAAAAACTATGTATTAACTGTAAATATTTCATATCAGATAAACATAATAATAATAAATTTGGTAAATGCTCATTATTTATAAAAGAAAATAATAACAGTATTTACGAGTTAGTTAATGGTATTCGCCAAGATGAAGATATTGAATATCATTATTGTTCTGTATCAAGAAAGCTAGAAAATATGTGTGGTATAGAAGGGAAAATGTATAAAAAAAATATAATAAAATTGAAATAAATTAAATACTTAATCAAATATAATATAATGACTATTATATTGGATCAACCAATAATGAATCCTACTTTTATTTTTGTAGATGGTAGTTATTTTTGTTTTTACAGATATTATGCACTTATTAACTGGTGGAAAAATGCATATCCAGATGAAGAGTTATTAAATCCATTACAAAATGAAATATTCGTGCAAAAATTTAAAAAATTATTTATTGAAAATCTCCAACAAATACCTAAAAAATTAAAGATAGATAAGAAAGTAAATCCTATATTAATAGTTGGTAAAGATTGTAAAAGAGAGAACATCTGGAGAAATGCTTTATATCCGCAATATAAAGCTACAAGAGTTTATGATGAGACATTTATGGGCGGACCCTTTTTTAAAATGGCATATGAAGAAGAATTGTTTCAAAAAGGAGGTGCAAAAGCGCTTTTACACCATCCTAAATTAGAAGCCGATGATTGTATTGCAATATCCGTAAAACATCTTATTCATAAGTATCCAAAATGTGAAATATATATAATCACAAGTGATAAAGATTATTTGCAATTACAATCACATAATGTCCATTTATTTAATCTTGCATATAAAAATATTTCTGAAAAAAATGGTATTATATGTGATGCAAAAAAAGAATTAGAGTTAAAAATTATTATGGGCGATATTAGTGATAACATACCATCCATATTTCCGAAATGTGGCCCAAAAACCGCACTAAAATGCATAGAAAATTCAGAATATTTTGCAAGTAAAATGGCAAATAATGAAGAATATTACAAACAATATGAATTAAATAAGAAGCTTGTCTGTTTTGATTGTATCCCTGAAATTTATATAAATGAATTTATGGACTCATTAAAAATAAAAAGCTAAAATATATATTTTACCACAATATATTTCTACTTAAGTTGTTTGCAGAATATGGATTATTTTTCCAATTTCCTCGCATAGATTTTGTTCTTGTTAAATAATTTTTACGCCTTGTTTTATCTTTATGTTTAGTAAAGTCTTCGTAACCTATTTGACCAAAATTAATCCATTTATCATTCTTTTTATCATATATTTTATATTTTTTATCAGGATTTGAAGCAGGATATAGTTTTGCCGTTTTGCCTAAATATTTATATGCCATATGCTGTGCTATTCTAGGATCAGAATATTTAAATAGTTTTTTTGTAAACGCACGTTTTTTATCAGCCATTATATTAAATGAATATAATAAAAGAAAATAATATATTATTATTATAACTATGACTTCTATACCAAATGAATTAAAAATAATAATAAATACAAATGTTCCAGGTTATCAAAAATTATATTATAAACCGGTTATGTCAAATCCAAATATAAATAAAGATGATACTACAGTTCGATTTAATCCATTAGTAAAATTAAATCAAAAGGTAGTAAACAGTATACCTGAGAATTTAAGACAAAAATCATTTTTTAATAGTGGACTATTCGAATCTTTAATACGACATACTAAAGCAGCTCCTGCAAAATCTTTAGTATACGCGACTGATAATGGTTATGTAGATAATAATATTAAAGTAACACTGGATACTATTTTACCTGCTAATAGTATATTGTATATCAACAAACAACCCTATGTAATTGCTGATGTTCAATGGTCAAGAGGAGATTGGAAAATAGATACAAAACAAAAACCACAACAAATAGATAGTAGTAAAATAACGAACCCTTATTTATATTCAGCTGTTGTTAAAGATGAAATAATTAGTGGTGAAAAAGAATTAACTACGTTACCTGGTAATATAATATATGGACCAAATTATGATGGACCAAAAGATATAGTTGCAAGTGGAATTAATAATAACCAAAATAGTCAATCAAAAACCATAAATACTAATACTAATACCAATATAATACCATACCCACCTCAAATAAGTGACAATACTAATACTAATACTAATACCAATATAATACCATACCCACCTCAAATAACTGACAATACCAATACTAATATAGTACCATATCCACCTCAAATAAATGTAGTAGTACCTAAACCAATTCAAGATACAGAAGAAGACAATTCAAATATACCTGAAAAACAACCACTTGCAATAACAGATAAAACTGATACGGAATTAGATTTTCTAGAAGACGAAGAGCCGTCACCAGAAATAAAACTAGAAACTGCCGTGTCTCCTACAAAATTTTTAAGAGAATATTATAATAATAAACAATATTATTTATTATCAAACACAATATTTAAATTTATGGATAAATCTGACCAACATATTTTAAGTAATATATTATTACAAACTACAACAGTAAATGTACAGACAAATACTCAGAATTTGAGTCAATCTGCATATGAACAATCTGTTAAAAGTTTAAGAGTAACAAAAAATAAAGGAAGTGGTGATTGTTTTTTTATATCAGTAGCAGATGCAATTAATTATCATAACTATAGAAATCCAAATGATAAAATTATAAGTGGTATTTATGGTACTAAAAATATTATATTTACTCAAAAATATCTAAGACAAATTGTATCACAGTTCATACTTTCAGATAAAAATAAATATATATATGATACTTTATTAGCAAATGCTAGTATTAATGTTGATGAAATAAATGACGCATTTGAACAACAAATTAAGAATTTCGAAAAAACACAATCTACATCTAACCCTAGTAATGGTATTACTTCAGAACAATATGTAGAAATAGCGGATGCAACATACAATAGCAATGATAATTTTTTGATAAATAAAGTAGAATCTATACCAATAGATATAGATGATTATTACAGACCATTTACTATTATGACACGTAATAAAATTGAAAAATATATAACTAGTTCGGATTATTGGGCAAATGAATTATCTATTTATGCATTATGTGATGAATTGCAAATTAATGTAATACCTATTGAAAAAAATAAATCGAACAATAGATATAATTTACGAATTCCATATGCAAATTTAAATAAAGATACATATAATAATTGGAAGAAATATTTATTTTTATTTTATAATTCTGAAATAGGTCATTATGAATTAATAACTTTTGACTATGAAAATAGAAAAATAAACTTTAAAAATACCAAAATTACGGGGACAAAAATAACTCCTACAAAAAAGATAACTATATTTGATAGAAAAAATAATAATGTAATTCCACCACTATATATTTTACTAACTATTTTTGGAAGTTATTATTATAATTTAAATGATGAAGCTAAAAATAACTTTTCATTATTACCCTCTATTATGAATATAATAAATTCAAGTTTTACAAATTTTTTAAGTAAATATACAGAAGAACATAAAGTTTTGTACACAAAAATTATAAATATTTTCAATTTGTATTTTCCGAATATGAAGGTACAACTGCCCACTAAGTTAGATCAACCGTTAATAACAAATATGACGGACTATTTTGGAGGTGCAAACCCATACAGTAACCAATACGGTAACCAATACGGTAATCAATATAGAAGGCAACCTATGGCGCAAAAAATGGTTAAACCACAACACAAAAAGGAATCAACCCAAATAGCATATTATATAACAATTGATATGGAATTACAATCAGGAACAACATTAACTGAAGAAGATAAGAAAAATATAAAATGTAGAATAAAATGGAATGCTGTTAGAAAAGCATATGCAGAATTTACTGGTCAACCATATACAATAGCACCACTTTATCACAACAAAACAAATAAGGTAAACAATGCAACTACAAATACAAAAACTCAAAAACAGACAAATAGTAAAACATCACAGATGAATAGATACACGAGAAAAAAAAGAATATAAAATTATTATATAATTTGAGTAATACCATTTAATAAAATTAAAAATGTTTAATATATTTTTAATTTTATTTGTCAAAATTATATCTATTAAAATCAAATTTGGTAAATGCTTCCTTCTGAGTTTTTCTTTGTTTCTCTCTTTTTGCTTTTTCTAACACAGCTATAGCTGCGGATATTTCTGTTTCTGATACTGCACCATCTTCATTTGTGTCTAATAATTTATGTAAAATCCTATATTGAGGTGGTACAATGCAGAGCGTACTTTCTTCATTGAACAAATATTCAGATAATATGGTAAAAACAGCAGTTAATCCAAGGGACGTATAAATGTCACGAGTACCCATCCAAGCCATTGCAAAAACTAAAATTTGTTTAGTAACACCCCACTTCATATATTCTTCGGTTGACCTGCTAAATTGAATAGCAATAAATTTTGAACCTACGTTTAGAAGAATCATAATTACACCAGCAAAAAACTTACTATTATTTAAATACATAATATGATGATTAAAAAACCCTAATCCATTTAATAAAGGAGTAAATATATTAGTTTTACCACCTAATTGTTTATCTTCATTTATATTATTATTTTCACTTGTAGTCATTATATTAAAATAACATATTATTAAAATTTTTAAAAAGACTTATATTATTCCAAATTTTCTAAAAAGATTAGATATATTATTTTTTTGTTTTGTATAAAAATTTTCAGAAAATATACGTGCTTTTCTAACATATGGACGATATAATTCTTTTATTTTAGGTGTAAATGATTCTACTGTATGTAACGAATTAAAATATGCAAAAAATAATACAATTAATGAGAAGAATATATAATATGCAAGATATTTCATATATAATAATAGTATATTAAAATTGTGAGTAAGAATCAGAGTATAATCCATTAAATGGTTCTGTATGTATAGATGAGCGTAATGTATTATTTACAGGTATGGTTTTTGATTGTTTTCCTCTTACAATAGTATTTTCAGTACCAATTATATCAAAACCTTCAATACCACCTGTAGATGGTGTGGAAGTGTTTGCATTAGACGATGGTTTAGAAACTAGAGGTATGTTTGTAGAAGATGTAGGAGAACCCGAAGCTTGTTGTATTTTATTTTGAATTGCTGTTCTAATTTTACCACCGTCGTGTTTTTGAGTAGAAGAACTGTTAGTAAACCCCTCAAATCCATTATTATCATTATTGAATAATACTACAGCGAAGAAAACAATTAAAATTCCCAAAAATTTGTTAGTGTAAGCTATTAATATAATAAATAAAATTAAAATTGTTCTTCCTAAAGAAGAATCAAATAAAAAGTTTAATATTTTCGTCTGAGATAATAAAATGACAAGAAGTAATGAGGTAACTACACCCAAATTATTTTTACTAACTAGTTTAAAATTCATTTATATAAATAATCTTATATAATTTTATTTTTGAAAAATAAAATTTAAATTTCAGTCTGTTTAACAAATTATTATCTAAATTTTTATTAAGAATGTCTTTAGCAATGTTTGCTGCCCCATTTAATGATAATTCAAATGTAGAATCAATGATAAGTGAAACCGATAATTTAATACAAAAAAAACGACAAACACATAATAAAACACAAAAAAAATATCCTAAAGAAAACTTTGATACAGAAAAAGTAAATTCTGTTTTAGAAAAAATCCACAACAATTCAAATTCTGATGATGATGAAACGAGTGAAATTGGTAATTTCAACCCACCACCGAAACCTCAGTCATCTGGAGTAAATAAAACAAAAACGACAGAACAAATGATGAATATGTCAAATGATAAAAACGAATTAATGTTTAGAACATTAGGTAGAGCTCCTCAACCAAATTATGATGGTGATGATAATTTGGATTTAAATGATTACAGCAATTATGGTGATAGTAAAACAGCAGAAGATTATTATAAAAAAGTATTACCTGGATATACCCCTAATAGAAATCAAGTAAATAAGCCATACTATAATGTAAGCTATAATCCTGCAGAAGTAAATACTAATAATGATATTTTATTACAAAAATTAAACTATATGATAACATTATTAGAAGAACATCAAGATGAAAAGACAAATAACGTTACAGAAGAAGTAGTTTTGTATTCTTTTTTAGGTATATTTATAATTTTTGTTGTTGATTCTTTTGTAAGAGTCGGAAAATATGTACGTTAATATATTTAATTACTCTAAAAATAAATATATTAAAACTATTTAAACCATTATCACTAGATAGATGTAGTAATAAGAAATGATGAAATATATTATAATTCATAATAAGCACGAAGGATGTTATGATTTTCAATTTTATGAAGATGAAGCATCCAGAATGAGATTAACATCTATAACAATAAATCCGCCAAAAATTTTTCTGTTTTCTAATAAAGAACAGGCATTTGAATTTTTTAATGAATATATAAATGATGTAGATGTAATAGATGCAAGATGTAAAAATGGTGATGAAGTAGAACATATAGATTATTGTACGTGTGGAATTATTGAATTAGATGAAGATGAAAACCCAATATTATTCTATAATAAAAGAAACCAGATATTTTTAATGGAAGATGGACCCCAGATATTTTTGCCACCTCAGGAATTAAAAAATGATATTGGTAATTTAAATCTTACAAATAGATTGATGCGAAGATGTAAAAGTTTAGGTAAAGAACAGAGGCAGAGATATATCGAATTAGGAAAAATTTGTCAAGAATGTGAAGCATCATCATCTACAAAAGCAGAAAGTTAAATTTGTAAAATAATATATATAATAAATTTTTAGTTAATAATTAAAACATTTTGAGGTTTGAATGTATTATACGCAAAATTGTAAAAAAAATAGGCAGTTGGACTAATGATAACCGGTTTATTTTTTAATAACAAATTATTAATAATTATATTATTATGTGAAATATTTTCAATTGCAGCAAATCCGAAATAATTATCAGCTGCTGTTTTCCAAAAACTTATTTTAAATCCACGAATAAAAATATTATCTTCACAATCATTAATGGATGCAAAACAAGAAAGTACTTCCATATTTTTATCATAATGTATACAGGTTTTTCTATAAAAATATGCGCATACTAATTTATCATCAACAATAATTACATAAACAAAAATATTTTTGCTCTTAATAAGCTCAATAATATTTGTGTATTCCGTATTTATTATAATATCAAATTTATTATTGTTTGAATTTATAAAATCAGATAAAAAATGAAAATTTTGTTCATTAATTTCAAGCAACTTATACATAGCATCCAAGTTTATTGGTTTTGACCATTTATTAACCGAAAAACCATAAGTAGAATAAACACATAAAGGTACAATACCTGTTAGATTATTTTCTCTCTTGAACAATGAAACAACAATGTTTTTGTTGAGATAGCTTTGATTATAATGATGTGTTTGAATAATTTGTGGTGCGGTTCCCTTTTTACGAAATTTTTTATCAACACATAAGTAATCAACATAATATGCATCAAACATAGCATCTTTATTACCATTATTAATTTTAATATGTACAGGACGGGTAGTCATAATACCAATTATTTTAGTATCCGTTACAATATTATTTTTTGAATCTATCATAACATTATCTTCATTATAGAATGATATAAATGATTTTGAGTTATGATTTTGAAAATATGGATTTATATTTTCCAGTTGAGGAGAGAAAATATTGTTTTTATTTTGTAAATAATTGTATTTTATTAAATTCACAAATTTAGTTAGTTTTATTGATGAAATCTCAGAATATAAGAAAGTTTCTATATTTTTAAAGTTAGTATATTTGTTTTTTTCTGGTAAATGATGGTTAATAATTCCAGGAGGGTAAAACATATAATTAATATTATATGCGTGGTAAACTGGTTGATTCATCCAAAACCCATAATTCCATTTTATATATAAATAAATTAAAAATACTATTAATACTATAAAAAATAATATATATGATAAATATTCAATCATAATATTATTGATTTAATAAATATTTAATTACAACTTATTATTTTTTAAGCAGGTTTAACAAATATATATACATATTGGTTACTATAAGAGCATTTCATCAGATCAATTTTGCCTTGGATAATAAATCCACATTCTTGTGCAATTGTTGTAATAGTACTAATATCATCCATATACAATTTTTGTTGCTGTTTACGTAGACCACCATCATTAAACTTAAATTTCTCATCAAATGTTGCAATATTGTTATTAATATCCAAATTAAAATTAGAATTATATACAAAATCATTAAATGTCACTTTTGTTTTAGTAATTCTCTCTTTTGCATATTTCTGAGGCGATACTATATATAGTGGATTACCAGGTGGTAATATAGGGTCAAATTTCTCTCTATCAACTAAATGAACAAATAAATACCCCCCTGGCATTAACCAATCCATACAATTATCGAAAAATTTTCGTTTATCATTAAAATAATAAATCGTAAAATATAAGCAGAGAATATGAGTAACAGAGTTATATTTAAATTGATTGCTATCTAAAGCATCACCAACTTGAAAATTATTATCAGGAAAGTTACTTTTTGCTTTACTAATCATGGATGGTGATATATCAATACCTAATACATTTAGATTTTTTTTAGATAATGTAGATACGTGATGACCTGTACCACAGCCCACATCCACAATAACACTAGTCGAATCAGGATTAGAATTATTTATTATAGAACCAATTTCATAATCATTTTTAACATTATTAAAGACTAAATAATCATAAATATCACTATAAAAATCATCATACACGGCGGTTCCTTGTTTAAATAAAAACTTTTCATTTTGTACAAAACCTTCTTTTGATGGAGTTATTGATTTAAAAAATACTATTAACATCAATAAAATAGCAATAAACACTAAAATTTTACCGAAATTAGACATTTTATTATAAATACTTGTTATTGATTTTAATGATTTCATCTATATGTATTGTTGTTATTTTTTTTGTATATTTTTTAATATATGTCAGATACAGAAATAAATGATATAAGAAGTAGTTCTGAATTCAAAGGTATAACATTTTCAAAATTTAAAAAAACAGACGTTAAAAAAGAATTGCTAAATAGTTTAATAAATTCAAAAATAGAACCAGCTTGTTATTGGAGTGCTGAATTAATATGTTCGAGTCATTATAGTGACATATGGGAAATTATATTATTTTTTTATAGTAAATATATACATTTAGGGAATCCTAAAATAGCAATTTATTTAGAACTAAGAATTAACAACTTTAAAGAAATAGTAAATAATGGTTATGTTAATAATGAATTATCAATGAGAAATAATGATAAGATACGTAGGTTATTTTGTGAAATAATGTGTGTTTTATGCGATGCGAAAAGAAAACATAGTTTTGACAATATTAAAATTAAAAAAGAAGATTTTGATATGACACAAATGACAGATAGATTTAAAGCACCATCTAGAAAATATGCAGAAGAGATATTTATGACAGATGACCCAAAAGAATTATTCGTAGCAATAAACGAATTTGCATATAATATTTCTCAAGATGGTAAAAATATAATTAGTGCGTGTTATTGGATAGAGTGGATTATGGAGTTTGAAACATTATGTAAAAATAAAAATGAAAAAATAAAATGTGAGAGAAGGAGCAATATACCAGTTGAAAGTAAAAATCAAATGGATATTATATGGATAGTATGGGATTTATTTTTAAAAGAAGCAGTTAAAAGATCAAAAATTATAAAAAAAATTATAGATGCTTTATTAAGTTTATTTACATTAAAATATACTACGGGATGTCATAAAAGAAGAAAATATATATTATATTTTGTTGTTTCTTTATTATGTGAGAATATAGCGTTAGAAGAAGATATTATAAGAAAAACCCAACAAGAAATTTTTACGAATGTCATCCGGAAAATAGATTTAGTTTATAAACAAATAAAAAAAAATGAACAATCTCCAGGAACAGAATATTTATTTAAAGACGTTAAAATAAGTAATTTAGAGAAAACAATTGAAAAATTAGAGAAAATGAATTCATTTGGGGAAACATTTATACCAAGAATATAATTATTATAATTATATAATATAAAATGACCAAGACACAACGAAATAAATCAACTAGTACTACGCGTAGAAATATGAATACAGATAGATATTCTGCATCTATCCTTCTTAAAAACTTTCAGAGAGAAGTTACTATGGTATTTTTACAGGTACTTTTAATGATAAAACTATATCATTGGAAAACATATAGTTATGCAACACATAAAGCAACAGATGAGTTATATGGAAAACTAAACGAACATATGGACCGTTTTGTTGAAATACTCTTAGGTAAAACAGAAAAAAGAACAGATTTTATGAATGTAAAATCAATAAAGTTAATTGATTTGGATTCACCTGATAAATTAAAAGTGAAAATTGATAGTTTTAAAGGTTATTTAGTAAATCTTAACAACAATAAAGCTATGAAACTAATGGGTAATATGGATTTATTGACTGTACGTGATGAAATATTAGGTGATTTAAATCAATTCTTATATTTATTAACATTCAAATAATGTGCGAATTTATAATAAAAATTAATATATTTATTTTTATTATAATGGATAATTCAAATATATCAAATTCAATTTTGCCTTCTAGTAATGCAACATTAGATAGTAGTGTTTCTACTACTTCATCTTCTGGAACTGGTGAAGGTTTTATTGGTTTTATACAAAATATTAGTGCAACAACTTGGGTTATTATCATATTAATTTTTGCTTTTTTAGGATTTAATATTTTTGTATATTTAGCAAAAGGCACACAAGATATAGCTAATTTTTTCGGTCCATTTTTTGAAAAAGTATTTGGAGTCACATTATTAGCAACTGGAAAAGTGGTAGATGTCACAGCAGAAGGTGCAAAAGCAGTTGTAAATACTACTGCAGGAGTCTTAGATACTGGATTAACTGCTGTACAAAATATAACACCTGATGGAAGTAAAAGTAGTATTTCATCTCAATCTGTTCAAAGTACGGTATCACAGCCAGATATAATGGCTAATAATAGTTTAAATAAAGTTTTAAATACACATCAAATAGAGCAACAAGGACAAGACTATCAAGCAAACGAGGCTTCAAGTTCAGTGCATTTAGCTGGTGGTAAAGGTGGTTGGTGTTATATTGGTGAAGATAGAGGATTTAGAAGTTGTGCAGAAGTAAGTGGAAGTGATCAATGTATGTCAGGAGATATATTTCCAAGTAAAGACATATGTGTAAATCCTAGTTTAAGATCATAAATAAAAAATTATAAATAAAATATAATTATTTAACTATTTGTCACTGTATTAGATGCATCTGATTCAATAGTATTACTCAATGATTTAATATAAAACGTATATACTCCACTAACAAAACCTATAGTAGTTGTGTTTTCTGTATAAGCCACATTTTTAACTAATTTATCATTTTGATAAATATTATAACTAGAAATTGGTAGACAAACATTATTTATAGCAGTCCAAGACAATATAATAGAGATGTTAGTAAACGATTCTAATGTTAAAATAGGTGGTACTGGTTTTGCTGCACTTATAAAACCTTTATACCCTTGTGGCCATTTACTTCCACTATTAGACATTGTATAAAGGGCTTTAGGTGTCCACGTTTGAAGTTTAGGATTCCAGCATAAATCGATAATGCGACCTGGAACATCTGAACAATAAGTAGGAAAACATTGTTGGTTATAAAAGGTTTTAATAACTTCATCAGTACAAGGATTAGCTATTATAGTACCAACCAACGTACCACCATCTTGTATTGTTGTAGTTGAACAATTATTAGGATTAGGTAAACCATACTGAAACGGTCCTGAAATATTATTAGGTAATCCAACTATTTCATTAGGGAAAGAAATTGGTGTTGAATTAATTCGTTTTAGTCCAAGTGTATTAGGATTACTATAAGTTTGTGTCTGTGTAGCAAATACTTTTGTTCTATTGCACCATAATCCTTTAGAAATTTGAGAGTACTTTTGTTTTTTTGTTAAATTAGAACTATTATTTCTATACTGTAAAATGTTACCCTTATATAATTGTTTATCTTTAAAGTAGGCTTGTGCAGGAGATAATGTTTTGTTTATTAAAGGTTGATATATAGAATTATAGGAACTATCCAAAGTATATGTACAATTATTTTGGACTCTAGACCATACTCTTGGAGGTATAGGTTTGTAATATGTGTTAGACATTTATATATTATTTATTTATAAATTATAATAAATAATATAGTTTGCATCGAATATTATAAAACCGTATGATTTAATAATCAAGTGCAGGGTTAAATTCACTTCCGGTACCATAAAAGAACCATCTCATTGATAGGTAATCAAACATCTTATCATTCATTCCTGTACTACCAATCATACGTGTATTAGGTCCATTAGCGGCTATTTTTTGAATAGCAGCAGTTCCTAAAGCATAATTATAATACCATAAATTGGAAATATATCCATCAAAACCACCATTCATAGCAACATATACATCGCCATAATTTTGTTTAGGTACTCCAGATAAATTAAGACTTCTGGATATAGTTCCATTTGTATAAACGTTTAATGTACTTCCTTGACATCTAATAATCACATTGAACCATTTATTTAATGGTATATCTGGTATTACAATTTCTTCATTAATTACATTAAATGTATTCATAATTAATACAAGTGCATTTGTATCAGGTGCAATATATAATCCAGGTGCATTGTTCGGTTGAATTAATCCATTACTTTGTAATTGACTATTACCTTTACTAAATATATGCTTATAAATTCCAGAATTTGTTTGTAAATTATTAACAAATATCCAAATAGACCACGTAAACTCTAAACCATCTCTTCCATCAACTGATCTATAGATTGTAACAGCTCCATTACTACTTGGGTCTTGAGGAAAAATAACCATTTGTTGTGCATCAATCATACCATCGATTAAATGAGGTGATGGATTCGGTTTCATTAACCAAGTTAATAGTGAGATACCTGCCCTCAATAATATAACAAAACCAATAATTACTAATAAAAGAAAAGCAAACTTTGCTACTAAACTATTAGATTCTAAAAATTCTCTAGTTCCAAAATTTCCTCTACCACTTGTTGAAAATGAATTAAATGGACTGTTATCGCTCATTATATATATTAATTAAATAAGAAAATTTAATAAAAGTAATATTAAATAGTTACAGTACCTTGACTTGTTCCATTTTCTACTAAAGAAATTTGAAGTTGATAACTATTTAGATTTGCCCAACTAGTTGGTCCTCTAGTGTATATATTCCAAGCTTCTTGAGGATTCATTGAGTTAGGCCAGTATTGGAACCTAGATGTCCAGCCGTCAAAACCACCTGCAGGTGTCACAAAAATATTAGAGTTGTTATTAACTGATGCGATACCAGGTAACAAACATGTTCTAACTAATTTACCATCAATATACACATCCAAAGAACGTCCATAAGTACTAATAATTAAATTAACCCATTTTTGTATTGGAACATTGGATACATTACAAGTATGAACCACAGTATTACCTCCTGGAGTAGTAGGTTCTTGGTCAATTCCTGGATAACATCCTAAAGATATAGCTAAATTATTCTCAATAGGTGTTAGAACAACTGCTGGGCAAGGGTCTAATCCGCTTACTCCTTGGATAGAACCATCACCTGACGGACTTTTAGCTCCCATTCTTCCAAAAATTACTTTCGGTTCACCGTAACGATAGTTCCAGTCATTTACATAAAACCATACAGAATATGAAAAGTTACTTGAAGCCACGTCAGTACCATTTGTTGCTAAATCAGAACCTTGGATAGTGGATGAGGTTTGACCATTTTGAAGTTGTTGTAATGTATATGGGTCATAAAACATATATCGTATCAACATTATAATCAAAACAATAATTACTATTGTAATCACAATACTTAAAACACTCATTGTATAATATAGATTTAGAAATTTTCTAGTTAATTTAGTTAATTATAATTTATTTGTTTATATAAAAACTCTTAAACATTGTTAAAGATTTACGAATAATTAAATCATACTATTTGTTTTGTAGAATTTCCTAATGTTGCTATATTATTTTTTAAAATGGTTGTATTAGAATCATTTGTAACAGGCGGTACTTTCCCTTTTGCTGTATTATAAATATAATATATATTGGAAGATGTTAAAGCAGTTCTAAAATACACAACATTACATATTCCACCCTTAATACCATTATTTTCTCCTATAGTGAAATTATCAAGAGTGTAATATGGTACAACACCTATTTCAGATTTCACTAATTCTCCATTTAAAAATATATCTAAAATACCTCCATTGTAATTAATAATAAAATTATTCCATTTTTGTAGAGGTGTATTTGTATTTTTATAAATAATTCTATTACCATTATCATCAAAATCTGTAAGGTTATTGTTTGTATTTACTTGTAAATCTTTTTGTTGCATAGTAATCATTAAAGTATTCGTTTTTGCATTATATAATATATTTGGCTTATTTCCAAAATTTAATAAAGTAGTGTATTTCTCAGAGGAAGGATTTACATTAGGACCTGCTGCATCTAAGAAAATCCAAGACGATATAGCATATTGATAATCAAAATTGTCGTTACCGTTTAATTCTTCATATGTTCCTAATCCATATTGTGAATCTGTATAAACTGGCTTATTTACCAATTGTTTACCACCTTGTAAATTTATCATATTAAATACAGAAGGCATATTAAAATAAATTACAATTAATACAATTGCAAATAATAACATTAAAAGGGAACCTGTGGTTGTCGAACTATATTCTTGTGATATACCTTTACCAGCATATTCAAATAAATTACCAAATAAACAAGGTAGATAAAATATTAAATTCAGAATTACATCAAAAAACCCGGATTTTTTGGAATTTCCATTTGGTAGTTTAACATTAATAATATTATAAATAAGTGCTAGAAAAATGAGAACAAGTATAATATTTAGTATAAAACTAATAATACTTGATTGACTAGAAAGATTTTGAATATTATAAACAATCCAAAAAATTAGTAGTCCTGATATAACTATACCAAATAAAGCCATCAATGATTTTTTGAATAGACTCATTCGATTAATTTCCATTTTTTTATTCATATTGATAATATTATCTGTTAATTCTGGAAATAAATTTCCAGCCAGTAACATAGACCATAGAATGCAAACTAGAAGCAATATTATCATTACTCCTGCTGATGTTGCTTTATCATTAAAAAAACCTCCTGGATATGTTGCAATAGTGATTGTGACAAAAATGATAAATACTACAAATAGTAAACTACCATAAACAGAAAAACTTGAGAAATTTTGTAAAAAATTGCTATATTTTTTATTTCCTTTAAATAAACTGATGTCTTTTTCAGGTAATGTTAGTACAATTACTAAATACAAAAATGCAAATACTGCGGTAATGATGGTTATAAGTAAAGTATAACCAAAATATTGAGATATATATCCTCCAGGGTCAGTATTATAATAGGTTATATATATAGTAATTAAACAAAACATTAATATAATAGATTTAATTCTTTCATAATTGACATCAAATTCGCTAATATACTTAGCAGCAAGACATTTGTAAAATGAAAAAACACCAATAACAATTGTAAGTGGTGTTATAATGTAAGCATATTTATTTAAAGTATCACTTGGCATTAATGTAAATAATAATATTAAAAAGACTGTGTATATAATTACGTAAGTAACACTACTAATTTGCTGAAATAATCCCCTTACATCTTTATAACTAGGCAAAAGAGAAACACATAGAATAAGAATAATCAAAGTTATAAATAAAATAATAAAGATATCATTAATTATTTTTTCTTGTGATTGACTAGGAGATTTCGTATTAGCAAACTTCACTTTAAATAGAAGGACAAATAATACTATGATTAAAATGATAATTAATGCTAGAAAAGGATAAAAAATACTAGGCATTTTAAATTTTACAAATAAATCTGAACTGTCAACCCTATCACTATTTATTGTATTCATATTTGTTTTATCCATATATTATAATACTACAATATTATTTCATAAAGAATATTCATACTTAACAATTATTACTTATAATTCTTAATTAACTTAAAGACGATTATGTTTGTCAATAAATTTACATATTTTCACTTGCAGTTTTTTTACCGTGACAATTTCGACATAATGCGATTAAATTTTGTACGTCGTTACCTCCACCGTACTCTAAGCGTATCCTATGGTCTATTTCAAATGTATGGTCTAATTGTGATTTGCAATGACCACATTTCCAATCTTGATTTGCTGCAACATATTTCTTTTTAGTCTCACTTACAGAACGTTTAGTTCCATTTTTTCCAGAATTTAATATTCTTTTATCTTCATTAGAAAATCCTGAAGGAAATTTATTTGTATTAATATCATTTAATGATTCCATAAAACTTTGATTATCATTTTTAGATGTAAAATCAATAATAGGACTCAACATATCCATTGATGACTTGTCTATTGGCATAAATTTAACAACATTATTTGCATATAATAACATATTTCTACCTTGACTTGGATTTCTTTTTAATAATAAATATATACCTATACCTAAAAGGACGTAAAATATCATTTTATAATATTTTTTAAAAGACATTAACATTTTTGTATATTTTCCATCACTATATGCATTATAAACAAAAAAAGCTGTTAATCCCAATACAAATATCTCTAGTCTCATATATATTATTTAATAATAATATATATTATCTACGATGCAAAAACCAACAATGTAATTTATTTGTTCATTGGTTTCATTGGTGGCATTTTTTTATTGGTAAAATATTCTTTACCAAACGAGCCTTGTAATTGTAGTTGATTTAAAATACTTTTTTGATCCTTAGTCAATTTCATAATTCCTATTACAGCTAATAACATAAAAATATATGGTAATAAAACTAAAAACCAAGAAAGTGATTCATAACCTTTCTTACATAACCATCCTAAAATATATGTCCAAATAAACGCAAATACAAGTTTAAAAAAGACAGCTAAAAGTGTTACTTTACTTAATAAAGCAACCACAGATGAAATAATAGCAATTACAAAATACAATCTTGCTGGGGTGCAAAGTTTTGAAAATTCTTTGTTCAACATTTATATAGTATTGTTATATTTTATTTTTTATTTTTTTAATTTTGCAGATAACAATAAAAGGTTTTTAAATTTTCTAGTTTTTGACTTGGGTATTTTTTTAAATGATACTTTGGATATGTTTTTTACTATTTTTTTTCTATTACTAATTTTAATATTTTTATTTTTTATTTTTATGCCACTTGCTGATGAATTATCTAAATTATTATATTTTATACTACTTTTTATTAAATTACCTAGGTTTTGCAGATTTTCAAATATATTTTCTTTATTTATTTTTTCGTTACCTCTAGTATATAAACTAATAAATAATGTTTTAACATTATCAAAAATTTCAATTTCATTTGGCACTAACTTATTATAGTTATTATAGAATATTTCCAAATAAGGAAAATAACAAGCACAAAAACCCCATACATCTACATTTTCTATAAATACATTATCTAAATATTCGCGCAAATTTAAAGAACCATCTTTACGAAATTTTGTATATTGAATCAATATATCGACAATATAATCCGTAATATAAACAAGTGTAAAATCATTTTCTATAATTTGTTTTTTGTCCTCTTCTTTTAATGTCGTTAGTTCGTTACTATATAATATGTAAATAATTTCATTTATAATTTTATAATGTCCACTTCCTCTCTCTTGTATCCAAAAATGAAGATAATTTATAACGAATGGTTTTAAACTAGTTTTGTCTATTTTTCCTCCATTTTTAATATATTCTGTATATTTATATACAAATGCATCTGAAAAAATTATCACTGAAAATGGTACATTATATTGTAGTGGTCTATTTCTCCAAGTCTTTGGAAATGGTTCATTTTTAAATGGTTTATATTCTGTTGACAAACCCCAATCAATTAAACGTGTAACTAATTTTTTTTGTGATTCTTCTTCTACTAATATATTGGAATCTTTAATATCACAATGATATATATATTTTTTATTCATAGGTATTATACCATTTTTAAATAAATCTATTAATGAATCATTAACTCGATATAATTTATCAAAGGATCCATCATCATAAATAAAATCATCCACTGGTTTGCCACCATTTGGCATATTGATAGTCAATAATTTATTTAAATTATTATTTATATTTTGTTTTGTAATTTTATCTTTAGGTAATGCTTTACATTTTTTATTAAAATCGGTTAAATCACTAGATGATAATTTTGCTGGTTTACAAATAGTAATATCATTTAATAAGAAATAATCACTATAGTTTGGTATATCTTTTACTATTTCTTTAAATTTCGTTATCTCTTCATATTCTTTTTTTGCGTGTTTTTCTGTCATTAATTTACTAATTTTTCCGATTTGCCTTTTTGATGACCCATCACACTGTAATGCAGGAGAAAATACACATCCATAACCACCTGAAGCAATTGCTTTTCCTCCTATTGTTTTATTTATTTTGTGTACCATATATATATTATATACATAATATTTGTTTTTACTTATCATATAAGTAGTATATCACTCCTATAATAGCAGAAATAGTCAAACAATATATAACTTTCTCTCTAATTTTATAATATTCAACCATTTTTACATCTTGAGATTTATATTGTTCATAGTACTTTATAAAAAAATCATTTAAGGATACTTCTGGAATTTCTAATTTCTGATTAATTTTATTATGTATAAAATGAATCCAACGAATAAAAGAATCACGATTATCTAAATATGGTGCAATTGGATACTTGTCAATCAATTTACTAAATTCACCAGAAATTATTTCTACAGGTAAAAATAATGGTAAGTTTTGAATAAACTCGTAATATTTTTTCTTTGTTATAGTATTCGGATGATGTGGGTATGTCATTGCCATTGTATGTAAAAAAAACCAATAATGAGGTCCCCAAACTTTAGGATCTAAATAAACATTTGACATTAATATGACAACTTAAAATATTTATAGAATTATAACTTCAAATTCTCATAATTTACTCATTTTATTTATAAGCATATTTAGGTACAGTTATGAATTGGTAAATACATTCAGACGGTGTAGTTGAATGTTGCTTACAGTAATTAAACATTCTAGTGGAGGATGCACTACCTTTTGTATTTCCTAAATTTATAGAGACTCCTGCAATGTTCTGATTTCCTCCAAGACGTTTTTGATATAATCCTAAGTTAAATAAATGTGGCATTCTTGTTTACATTTATAAAATAATAAAAAATTTGTTAAAATAATTTATTAAAATTTATAAGAATAATTATTTAAACGTATATAAATATGTTAAATAAGCTATAATGAATAAAAATATAAATTTATGTAATAATTGTGGTAAACAGGGTCATTTATTTCATCAATGTAAATTAGCAATTACAAGTTATGGTATCATAGTTTTTAGGTCTAGTGCAGAAGGCTTACAATATCTTATGATACGTCGAAAGGATAGTTTTGGTTATATTGACCTTATAAGAGGTAAGTATTCTCCTTACAATATTTATCAAATTCAAAATATTGTAAATGAAATGTCTATAATAGAAAAAGAAAGAATTTTGAATGAATCATTTGATAATTTATGGAAGAAAATGTGGGGAGAATGTGTAAATAGTCAATATAAAAATGAAGAACAAACTTCAGCAAAAAAAATGGATTTAATTAAAAATGGTATACTAGTAAACGATGAGTTAATTACTTTGAAAGATATTGTAAACAATAGTAATACAAACTGGTTAGAAACTGAATGGGAATTTCCTAAAGGGAGACGAAATCATAAAGAAAAAGATTTAGAATGCGCATTGAGAGAATTTGAAGAGGAGACAGGAATTTCTCAACAAAAAATAACAATAGTTGAAAATTTGTTACCTTTTGAAGAAATATTTATTGGAACAAATCATAAGTCTTATAAACATAAATATTTTTTGGCATATATGAATGAAATTGAAAATTATATGGAAAATTTTCAAGTAACTGAGGTAAGTAAGTTAGAGTGGAAAAACATAAACGAATGTTTAGAATCAATAAGACCTTATAATTTAGAAAAAAAGAATTTAATAAACAATATTAATAAAGTATTACAAGAATATAGATTATATTCATAATATATAGTATTATGACAGAAACCCCTGATAAAAAGAAAAAATTAATTATACAATCTTCAGATGACTCTAAATCCAGTATAGCCTCAGAAAAAACACCATCAAATTCTACGCAAGTTTCAAGTAAACAAATGACACAAACTGAAGTAGCAACTCCAACCGAAGTAGCAACTCCAACCGAACTAGCTCTACCAAGTGTAACACAAACCGAAGTAGCAACTCCAACCGAAGTAGCTTTACCAAGTGTAACCCAAACTGAAGTAGCAACTCTAACCGAAGTAGCTTTACCAAGTCTAACACAAACTGAAGTAGCAACTCCAACCGAAGTAGCTTTACCAAGTCTAACACAAACTGAAGTAGCAACTCCAACCGAAGTAGCTTTACCAAGTCTAACACAAACTGAAGTAGCTTTACCAACTGTAACACAAACTGAAGTAGCATCTCTTACCAAAACTTTAACAGATAGTTCTATTGATAATATTAAACCTGATTCAAAAACACGTAATGAAATATCAAAAATAGACCGTAGTTTAGAAAATGATTTTAATAAGATTGATTGTAACGAAGAAAAATTATATTCTAATGAATGTAATAAATTTCTGTTAAAGAGAGAAATTCTGGAAAGTGATGCACTAGATAATAACCCAAATGCTAACCTTTATTTATACCCTAATTTAAGTGATACAAATTTCAACATAAAAATCGCATCAAAAAAAGAATTCAATGATACAAAATATGATGGTACAATTCACGAAAATATTAAAGAACAAGCAGACATTTTAGCAAAGGCAGATTTTGAATTACAACCTCATCAAGCATTTGTTAAAAACTTTTTATCTTTTCAAACACCTTATAGTAGTTTATTATTATATCACGGATTAGGTACTGGTAAAACGTGTAGTGCAATTGGTGTATGCGAAGAAATGCGAGACTATATGAAGCAAATGGGAATAACAAAAAGGATTATGATTGTTGCATCAGAAAATGTTCAAGATAATTTTAAATCACAATTATTTGACGAGAGAAAATTAAAATTAGTAGATGGTATTTGGAATATACGAGCTTGTACAGGTAATAAATTATTGAAAGAAATTAATCCAATGAGTATGAAAGGCATTCCAAAAGAAAAAATCATTAGCCAAATTAAAAATTTAATAAATTCGTATTACATATTTTTGGGTTATGGTCAATTCGCAAATTATATTATTAAAACAATGAACTATGATGAAGAATTAGAGAGAGAAAGATTTAAACGAACGACTGAAAAAGCTAATACAAAAACTCAAACAAAAATACAAATGCTTAAGGATGTAAAAATATCTTTAAATAAGAGAATTATGAATAAATTGCGCAAAGAATTTAATAACAGACTGATTGTCATTGATGAGGTTCATAATATACGTAAGACAGACGATAATGAAAACAAAAAAGTAGCAATAAATTTAGAATATTTGGTTAAATCAGCAGAAAACTTGCGTTTACTTCTTCTCTCTGCAACTCCAATGTATAACAGTTATAAAGAAATAGTATGGTTATTAAATTTAATGAATACTAATGATAGACGAAGTAGAATTGAAACTAGAGATATATTTGATAAAGCAGGTAATTTTAAAAAATCAGGTGAAGAGTTACTTATAAGAAAAGCTACTGGATATATTTCGTTTGTGAGAGGTGAGAATCCATATACATTTCCTTTTCGAATTTATCCTGATAATTTTGCCAAAAACAATACATTTGAAGTAATTAAATATCCATCCTATCAAATGAATTTAAAGAAAATTCAACACGAAGATAAAAAACGAATATTAAATTTGTACTTAAATACAATTGGTAATTGTAATAATTGTGGTAAATGTCAATACTGTGTATATAAATATATCATTTATAATTTAAGAAATAAAAAGTTTACTATAACCACAAAAACTGGCATTGTTAGAGATATGCCTAGTTTTGAAAATATGGAGTCTTTTGGTTATACATTATTGCAGACACCATTAGAATCACTTATAATATCTTATCCTATTGATGGATTAAAAGAACATTTATCAGAAATAAGAGAAGAAACATATTCTAATGAATTGTCTCCTAGTTTTTCAGAATCGTCAGTTTTATCAGATGACGAAGAAGAGGAACAACAAGAGAAAGAAGAGGAAGAAGAGGAAGAAGAGGAAAATAAAGAGGAGAAAAAACCAAAACAACTTATCATTGAAAATAGCAGTAGCGAAACAGATAAAAAAGATAAAACAGACAAATATACTTTTGGTGGCGACAATTCATCATCATCAAGCAGACAAGTATTTACACAAATAGATCCACATTTATTGACTGGTAAACAAGGTTTAGAGAGAATGATGAATTATATTGATGAAAAAACACCACCAAAAAAAGGTGATTTTGAATACAAGAAATCAACTCTTGAAAAATATGGTAAGATTTTCTCTCAAAAACTTATCGGAACCTATAGTTCAAAAATAAAATCTGTTCTAGATAATATATTAAATCCACAAAATAATAAGACTTGTGAAGGTATTCTTTTAATTTATTCACAATATATTGATAGTGGATTAATACCTATGGCTCTTGCTCTTGAAGAAATGGGATTTACACGATATGGGGATAATGTTAAACCTTTATTTAAGAATAAACCCACTGAAACCGTAGATGCCCGTACAATGAAACCTCCAACAGATAAAAAGAATTTTATGCCAGCACGTTATGCATTAATTACTGGTGACCCACGTTTATCGCCAAATAATGATTTTGAAGTAAAAGGTTTAACTAATGAAGATAATAAAGATGGTAACAAAGTAAAAGTAGTTCTTATATCAAAAGCAGGTTCAGAAGGGATAGATTTAAAATTTATTCGTCAAGTCCACATTTTAGAACCGTGGTATAATATGAATCGTATTGAACAAATTGTAGGGCGCGCTGTTCGTAATTTCTCGCATAAAGATCTTCCTTTTGAAAAACGAAATGTAGAGATTTTTATGTACGCAACAATTATAGACGATAATAAAGAAGAAGCAGCTGACTTATATGTATATCGTGTAGCAGAATATAAAGCAATACAAATTGGAAAAGTTACTCGCGTACTAAAAGAAACTTCTGTAGATTGCATTATAAATCACGACCAAACAAATTTTACACAAGAAATAATGACAGCAAGCTTAAAAGAACCAATTACACAAGAACTATCAAACGGAGTTATTTTACATAATTTTAAGATAGGTGATGCACCATTTTCTCCTGTTTGTGATTATATGGCTACGTGTGATTATTCTTGTAGACCTGATAAAAAAATAGATTTAAATAATTTAAATGAAGATACATATAATGAAAATTTTATTGTAATGAATTCAGAAAAAATATTACAACGCATTAGAATGTTAATGAAAGAAAGTTTTTTTTACAAAAAAGATGTATTATTAAGAGCGATTCGTACTCCTAATGAATATCCATATATACAAATATATTCTGCGTTAACACAATTGATAGAAGATAATAATGAATTTATAACAGATAAATATGGAAGAAATGGACGATTAGTAAATATTGGTGAATATTATTTATTTCAACCAGTTGAACTTAAAGATAAAAATATATCTATTTTTGATAGGTCTGTACCAATTGATTACAAACATTCTATGATTAATTTTGAAATAAAACAAAATATAGTTAAACCAGTAATTGACACTAGAAATATGGATAAATTTATTGTAGAAGAAGAAGATAACGAAACAGCAAATTTAGAGGGGAAAAGTTTAATTAAAGAAATGATTGTTAATTATGATATTAGTCGTGAATTTACTAAACAATCACGTGTACCAAGAGGAGATGATAACTGGTATAAACATTGTGGTATTGTAATGAGGAAAATGGCTAAGGATTACCCTGAGTCTAGTAAATATTTGATAGACTTTTTAGTAGCACATATGATTGAATTATTATTATTTGATGAAAAAATATCAGTTATGAATTATTTATATTCATTAGAACATATAGAAAATAGTTCATTTGAATGGTTTGCCAAAGACTACTTTGAGAGAAAAAGTATTAAAACTAAGAATTTCGACGCAATGATTTTATACAAACTTAATAAACGAATGATTATGATATTAAATGAAAACAATAAATGGATAGAAGCAACACCTGAAGACCAGTTGGAAATTGCAAATGCGAAAGAAACAAAAGAAATATTAAATATAAATATAGAATCCTTTAATAAAATTATAGGCTTTATTGGTTACGAAAAAAGCAATAAGTATTTTGTATTTAAAACAAAAGATATGACATCAAAACGTGACACAGGTGCTAGATGTGACGAGTCTGGTAAAGATAAAACACTTAAAAAAATAAATGAAATTATAGGTACTGTTAAATATACAAATGAAAATACAAAAATGGAAAAAGATAAAGATGGCAATATAATTAGGGAAGCAACTGGTCACGTAGAATTATGTATTTTGGAAGAATTTTTATTGAGATTCTTTGATGCAATTAAGGATCATAATAAAAAATGGTTTTTATCACCTGAAATGGCTATATATTATAAATTGTATACGGTAAATATGTAAATATGCTAATAAATACTGTAAATACTGTAAATACTGTAAATACTGTAAATACTGTAAATATATAATAATGAAAAATACATAATAGTTTATATTTCTTTCATTTTCTAATAAATAAAATTGAAAGAAATATAATTAAAAGATTATATGTATATACAATATAATGGAAACATTTGCTAAACATTCACAACAAAAAAATAAAAGAAAAGAAAATAGAATACAATCTATCTATTCAAGATGTTTAATTACAAGAAATATAGTCTTACCTATAACAGCTATTGGAAAAAATATAAGAGAAACGATTGAAGAAAATATAAAGTTTAAATTTGAAGGTAAATGTCTTGTAGAAGGGTATATAAAGCCTAACTCTTCTAATATTATTACACATTCAAGCGGTTTAGTTATTAGAGGTAATTTGATTTCATTTGAAGTAGTTTTTGAATGTGAAGTATGTTTTCCAGTAGAAGGAATGATCATATCGTGTGTAGCTAAAAATATTACTAAAGCTGGTATTAGAGCAGAAAGCGCAACAGATGTACCATCACCTGTAGTAGTATTTATTGCAAAAGACCATCATTATACCAATAATTATTTTTCAGAAATTAAAGAAGGAGATAATATTAATGTAAAAGTGATTGGTCAACGTTTTGAGTTAAATGATAAATATATTTCTATTATTGGTGAAGTTATTAAACCAAAAATTGATAAAGATTATATGCCTAAAACAAAAGAGACATCAAAACCGCGTATTGTAATAGAAGGATAAATATATAATGTTTTATGAGTATTACTATGAAAAGATTTTTTTTTATAATTCATAATTAAATAATATTTAAAAACAAAAATATGTATTATATATCTATTAAATGGAAAGTGCTGTTACTACAGATGAAATTAATTATTATCCGGTTGCAAAACTTAATTATATTAGAGAAACAATCGAAAATATGAACAAATTTAATCAAGTTGAAGTACTACGTATATTGAATAAAAATAATGAAGTAACCATTAATGAAAATAAATATGGAATTCATATTAATCTTTCTGAACTTAAAAATGAATTATTAGATGAAATTTGTGTATATATTAGTTATGTTAATACACAAGAAGTTGCCCTAAATATGATTGAACAACAAAAAGAAGACTACAAAAATACATATTTTTCAAAAGATATTAAAGATAATCGTAAAGTATTAAATAAGTAAAACGGAGATAATGACATTATATAATGATGTAATAAATGAATTACAATATTATATATTAGATGATAATAATATTAAAAATGCATTAGAGATGAAGATAGATACTACCGTAAAAAAAATGGATAAACAATATAATAATGATAAAATTCAAAATAATGATAAAATTCAAAATAATGATAAAATTCAAAAAACTGATAAAAGTGATAAAAGTGATAATAGCAAAAACCAGATAATTGAAAATAAAATATTTTTTCCAAAAGAAAAAGATTCATTATTTTGGTGTTTTTATATTATTAAAAATGGAGATATTAATTATGAAACTATATACCATAAAAATGAAGTACTTGCTAGTCAGATAAAGATTGAATATGTAGAGAAAATAAGAAAAGAGAAACAAACTGTAAAAACATATAAATTTGACACAATTAGTAGTATCGAGTCTAATTTAGCTAATGATAAATTATTAAATATTAAAACGTTTTTATCATTATGTGCTATTGAAAATATTAATATTTTATATACACATAAAAAGACATATTACGAGTTATTAACAAATGATACTGATAATATATATATAGTTAACTGTTTAGATAAAGGTATCGGTTCTGGGTGTTATGATAAAAAATATGGTTATCAATTAAACACAAAAGATTATGCAAATAATATCAAATCATCTCTATATAAATTAGACAATATAGATAAACCATTAAAAGCAATTTCTTATTATAAAGTAGAAGATTTAATTAAAATATGCAATAAATTAGTAATAGAAACAATTAATAAACAAAATGGAAAAGAAAAATTAAAAAAAGAGTTATACGAAGCGATTATTCAATATTTTTAAATTTAAAAAAAAATGAACAACAATTTAAAAATATGTCTTATTATATATAAAACAATGAATACTATTTCCAAACCATTACTTTCTAGTTTAGAGGTGACTGCAAGTGAAGTTATTGATTATGGTATACCAGATATTAATAAATTTTTCCAAACACTAGATGTTGAAACGAAAAAAAAAATTACTAAACATACTAATAAAGAAATCCAAAAAAATATATTAAAATCTATGATGGACCCAGAGTTAACAGAGTATTATAATAAATTACCAGAAAAATCTAAAAAAACGTACGATGACCTTGGTCCTAGAGACAAATATACCTTTTTGAAAAAAGCTTTAAACGAAAAAAAAAAGAAAGAATCTGAAAAGAAAGAAGATAAGAAAGAATTTGATAAGAAAAAGGTTGAAGAAAGAGAATTAGAAATGGAAAAACAAAAATTTAAAAAAGAATATGAAAAACAAACAGAACAAATTGTCTTACCTATTGTAAAGAAAGAGGATGAACTTACATCTAAAGATATTCCTGAAGAAATATTTGGCTTAGAAGAAGGTGAAATTATAGAAAAACCACCCGCAAGAGAAGGATCACCTCAACAACATTTTGATAATCTCGTTAAAAAATTTTATGATACAAATCCATATATATCTAGTGGTAATGTATATAATGAACTGGAGGTTAAATTTGGAACGCGAGGTATAAAACCATTAACACGTAATGACTATGACAATGTTATTAAAACACTAAAATCATTTGGTTTTACCAGTACAGATTACATCGGAAAAGCACTATTACGTATTAATTGGGAATTCTTAGATAGCACATCCGGAAGATTCAAACCTTCTGATATAAGAGTAGAAATAGTTGGATTACATAATGTCGAAAATTACTGTAAAAATAATGATTTAAAAATGATATTTACAAATTCACCTACATCAGTAGACTTTGTCAATAAAAAACCACCAATCATAAATGGAGTAAAAGTATACCCAGTAAATTTTGACGATTTTAATTTTAAAGTTGCTTATCAAATAGAAGAAAAACCAAAAATAGGTGTAAGGAATTTTATATTAGATAACTGGCGAAAATCTAAAAAAGAATTTCGATATATTAATCGTGTCGCATTTGAACACCCAGATTATCCGTTTTTAATAGATATTAGTATTGTAAAATATAGTAATAAAGCTGCAGACAAGTTTGGTAGAGAAGGACGTGGACAAATGATTAAAGTATATACAATCGAAGAATCCAATGTATTTAATAATATAGAAACATATGAAATTGAAATTGAAATAAACAATAAAAAGATTGGACCAGGAACAAAATTTAATTCACCTATAATAATAGTCGAATCATTAAGAAAAGCGATTAAATTAGTTTTAAGTGGATTACAAGGAACAAATTATCCAATATCTTATCCCGAACAAAATGAAGTTTTACAATCCTATATGAAATTAATTTGGAAAGATGAATATCAATATGACCCTAAACAAAAAATTAATAATTATTACTTTATTGGACCGAATTCAGTTACTTTACAAATAGTTAACATTGCACCAATAGATGAAAATTCAAATCAACCTAACATTAGAAAGGATTTTGTTGTCACAGATAAAGCAGACGGTGAGAGACGTTTAATGTATATATCCGATAAAGGTAAGATATATTTAATTAGTACTAATATGGATATAATATTTACTGGTGCAAAAACTAATAATGAATTATGCTTTAACTCAATAATTGATGGAGAATTAATTCTACACGACAAAAATGGCACATATATAAATTTATATGCTGCTTTTGACATATATTACTATCAAAAGAAAGATATAAGAGACCATACATTTATGCTTTCAAAAGATGAATTAGATATAAATAAATCCAGATACTATTTATTAAAAAATTTCGTAAATGCGTTAAATCCTGTTTCTATTATGAACACAGGAACAACAAAAAATATTGCAGAAAAATTTAAAAAAGCATCAGAAATATTTTCACCAATTAAGATTACCACAAAAGAATTCTTTCCAATGAATGATAAACAAACCATATTTGAAGGTTGTAATCAAATATTAAAAAAAGAGAGAGAAAATAGATTTGAATATAATACTGATGGTTTAATATTTACTCACTCGTTTTATGGTGTTGGATCAGAAGAAATTGGTAAAGCTGGACCAAAAACAAAAATAACTTGGGTGCATTCATTTAAATGGAAACCGCCACAATATAATACAATTGATTTCCTTGTTACAACAAACAAACAGGTAAATGGCGACGATCTAATTAAACCAATATTTGAAGATGGTATCAATGCGAAATCAGTAATACAGTTAAATGAATATAAAATAATAGAGTTGCGATGTGGATTTAGTGAAAGTAAAGATGGTTACATAAATCCTTGTCAAGATATTATTGAAGATAAAATGCCACAAATTATTCACACTTCAAAAAATAAAAAAGAAAATGATTATTTGCCTCGACGATTTTATCCAACAGACCCATACGACCCTAAAGCAGGATTGTGTAATATAATGTTAAAAACAGATGAAAGTGGTATTAAACAAATGTTTTCTGAAGAAAATGAAGCATTTGGTGATAATACAATTGTAGAGTTTAGATATGACTTTGAGAGAGAAGAAGGATGGAGATGGGTACCTTTAAGAGTTAGATATGATAAAACTGCAAGATACTTGAAGGGGGAGAAAGAATTTGGTAATTCATATAAAACTTGTAATGAAAATTGGAAATCGATTCATCCTGCTGGACGTATTACAGGAGATATGTTATCAACTGGTTTAGATATTCCAGATATTATAGTAAGTGAAGATAAATATTATAACACACCTGCAGGTAAATTTAAAACCGAAGCGATGAAAAATTTTCATAATTTATATGTTAAAAAGTTACTAATAACTGGTGTATCAAAACAAGGCGATACGCTCATTGATTATGCTTGCGGTAAAGCAGGCGATTTACCAAAATGGATTGCATCAAAATTGTCATTTGTATTTGGGATTGATTATTCGAAAGATAATTTAGAAAATCGATTGAATGGAGCGTGTGCTAGATTTTTAGATTCAAAAAAGATGAATAAAAATATACCATCTGCTTTATTTGTTCACGGAAATAGTTCATTTAATATAAGAAATGGTAGTGCAATGTTAAACGATAAGGCTAAACAAATAACAGCTGCCATATTTGGTATTGGTCCAAAAGAACCTGAGAAAATTGGCAAAGGAGTTGCTAAACAATATGGCAAACACGATGACGGTTTTAATGTATCATCGTGTCAATTTGCAATTCATTATTTCTTAGAAAGTCCAGATACTCTTCGAGGTTTTGTTAAAAATTTAGCAGAATGTACTAAGCTAAATGGATATTTTATAGGTACTGCATATGATGGAAAAATAGTATTTGATTTATTAAAAAAAACAAAACAAGGTGAGGGTATACAAATAAACGAAGATGGAAAGAAAATTTGGGAAATAATTAAAATGTATAATGCTAATACATTTGATGATAATTCAAGTTGTATTGGATACAAAATTGACGTATATCAAGAATCAATTAACCAATTAATTTCAGAATATTTAATTAATTTTGATTATTTAAATCGTATTTTAAATTTATATGGTTTTAAATTGATAACTAGAGAAGAAGCAAATGAATTAGGTATTCCAGATGGTACAGGTCTTTTTAGCGAATTATTTATGAATATGTTAGAAGAAATATCTAAAAACAAATTCAAAGCAAAAGACTACGGAAAAGCTGCAAATATGAGTGCTTATGAGCAAAAAATTTCATTCTTAAATCGTTATTTTGTATATAAAAAATTTGCAGAGGTAAATACAGAAAAAGTAATTCTTGAACTATCCGAATATGAAGCAACAGAAAATATACGTACTAATATACAAGAAACCAATACTGCAATAGAAATAGCTAAGGATGAAAATAAAAAATTACAACCGAAGGTAAGAAAACTAAGTAAAAAAATTGTATTACTACCTGCAACGGAAGCAGTAGATGAACAACCTCCAGTTTCTATGGTAGAAAAAGCTTTATTGATTAAAAATAAAAAATCAATAAAAAAAGAAACAAAAGAAATAAGAGAACTTAAAAAAGATAAAGAAAAAGAAAAACAAACTAAAAAATTATTAATAATAGAAAGTGATGATGAAGATTGATTTATTAATAAATATTTGTACTAATATTTTTAAATAGACTTAAATAAAAATATATAATATATAATAATATAACTAATGAGTTATTACATATTACCAAAAAATAATAATAATATTAATATTAATCCGATATTAACAGATGATCCATTAAATAAACCAGACATATCCCATAGTCTTTATAATTATTATAATGAAAGTAGAGAACAAATAGTAGAATGTATCAATGACCAAGATTTATCATTTAATACATATGAAGAAATAATAAAAATTATAAACCCTTATGAATATATTTTTTCAAAAGTACCAGGTTCCAAATTTTCTGTGAGTAAATTAAAACCCAAAACAAATTTATTCTATGATTTTTTAGAAGTATGTACATCATTAAACGTTTTTGAAGGTTTTAAAAATAAAAAAATTAATTCATTACATATAACAAAAAATCATATAGACTCAATTGAATGCTATGAAATGTTGCGTGAAAATTTTACTGATAATATATTTTTTTCTGACAATACAAATGATGAATTTATTAAATCATTAAATGATAATAAATTTGATTTTTTATTTTTTGAAACAAAAAACGAAAATATAAATTCATATATATCAAGTCTAATTGAATTTTTGACAATTATTTTAAGACATCAAAATAGTGAAGGTTTATGTATTATAAAAATTAATCATATATTCTATAAACCATTTATAGACATTTTATATTTATTGTCGTCATTATATGAAAAAATATATATTATAAAACCAAATACTAGCAATGTAACATCTTTTGATAAATATATTATATGTAAATTTTTTTTATTAGACGAAAACAGAATTAATTATTATAAATTAAATTATATTAAACTAATATTACTGTTAAAAATGGCAGCAAATAAAAATATAACATCTGTTATTGATAATATAATTCCATATTATTTTACTTTAAAGATCAATGATATGAATATTATAATTGGACAGCAACAGTTGGAGTCATTAGATCAAATTATAAATATTTTAAAGAACAAAAATAAAGAGGAAAAAATAGAAATAGTTAAAAAAATAAATATTCAAAAATCTGTCAATTGGTGTGAAAAATATAAAATACCATATAATAAATTTACCGAAAAAATAAATATATTTTTACCAATAATTAAAGAAGTAAAAGAAATACAAGAAATACAAGAAATACAAGAAATACAAGAAATACA